>Ga0164318_10002100_pt1 | contig 18297 bp, 14 predicted proteins | sample GuaBasSedimGuay9_FD_113734 | JGI IMG/M metagenome (GOLD analysis project Ga0164318, IMG submission 113734) | Subseafloor sediment microbial communities from Guaymas Basin, Gulf of California, Mexico - Guay9, Core 4571-4, 0-3 cm | ecosystem: Environmental > Aquatic > Marine > Hydrothermal vents... | reverse complement strand
CTGATGAAATATTCCCGGGGGAATGTGCACCGCCTGTCCGGTGTTCAGTTCCCTCATCTCTTCTCCAAGGCACATCTCGCCTTCTCCGGAAATAACGAAATACACTTCAACCTGTTCGTGGTTATGCCAGGGCACCTGCCCGCCGTCGGGCTCAAGAGTGACATAACCCATGGAAAACTGCCCGGTCTGAATCGGTGCTGCTCCGCCTGCAAGGTTCTGTGTTCGCCTTCGGGCCGGATAAGTACGCCCTTCAATTTTTGATAAATCCGTTACAATCATATTCTCCCTCCTGCCTCATGATTACTCTGTAATCCCGTTCTGTAATCCCGTAAAAAACTGATAATCCCTCTCCCCCCGGGCAATTTTCTGGACATATAAAGCCGCCTCTCTGATGTGATAATCCCCCCACATACAGGCCTCACCGTAAGGGATATCAGCTCCTTTTTGTATGTTATCCCAACCGTTGGGGCGATGGTACACCGTGTGCAGCAAAAGCCCCTGATGCTTATCATCAGTACTGAGATAGGGTTCTTCCAGCATGGTTTTCAATGCGGTTAGCCCTGCCTGAAAGTACCGTCTGCCCGCATCAGCTGTTTCGGAGTATTTCTCCAGGTACCGTCCCAGTCGCATCAATCCCTGGACAGCTATGGCGGAGGCTGATGAATCCACAGGTTCATAAGAGTTGAAGGGGTCTGCCGGGCAGTTCAGATAGTCACCCATTTGTAAAAGACCCGGGGCACCGGTATCCCAGTAGGGAATCCCGTCTGTGGGAGTGTTGGCAATGTAGAAATCAGCGGCAGCCCGGGCCGCCTTGAGCATAAAAGCCTTAACGTACTCCGGTGATTTACCCTCGGGATAATCCTCTTCAGGAACTGTTTCCAGGTACTCGAGAAGTTCAGGATATCCTGCAATTATCCATGCCAGTCCCCGGGTCCAGGTGGTGAATCCTGAATAGCCCTGCTGGGAATTCGGACAGCGGTAGTTTCCATCCCGGGTATTAAACAGGCTTTCATGGGCCACACGGCCCCTGCAGTCGTAAATGTCCCGGCCCTCACCGTAGTACACCGAGAATTCTGCAGTGGTTTCGGCATGGTATACCAGGCGGTGAAAGAGTGATATGTGAGCGTCGTTTTCTCCCAGTAGAGTATGCCCCAGACTGTGGGCTGCGGCCAGAGAGCGCAGTGTACGGATGGTATCGGCAAAGAGGGAATGAGGTCCGTTGAAACTGGCGATATACCCTCCGGATTCATCAATGGGTGTCCAGCGGGAGGCCTGGGAAGCCCCGGAGCATCGCAGGGCAGTTTCAAGATACTTGATTTCCCCCTCACCCTCTTCGATTTTCCCTTCGGCAATAAGACGCCTTAAGTTCCCGAATGTTGAGATAACGTTGAATCCATGGTCGTGAACACCGCTGTGGGTAAGATAGTTCCCCATGTGGATGTCTATATCCTTTCGGGCACTCTCAAGAAAAGAAACATTACCGGTGGCTTCGAACTGCAGCAGGGAGGAACCGAAGACAAATCCCCAGGTCCAATCGGTCCAGCGGCGGCTGCTGTAACTGCCGTTCACGGTTATAACAGGTGCACCCCGGGAGTAGTCGTAATTATCTTTCAGGCTTTCAATCTTACGGGACGAATAATCCCAGAAACGACTCAGGGCGGGAAGCAGGACATCAGGGGTTAAAAAATCATCAATAATCATCAGAACCTCCCGGGTTTTGTGATATGAAGAATCAGCAGGCGGCAGTCCGTTATCACTCGATACGAGTGCTCAAGAATGGCGTCGAACTGCAATGATTCACCAGAAGCGAGATTGTGGATTTCTCCGGGGAGGGTAATTTCCACTTCTCCCTCCAACACCCAGCAGAGTTCATAATCGTCCTTGTGAACCTCCGGGCGATGGAGCTTCTCTCCGCTGTGAGCCGTTCCGTAGAGGCAGAGAATGTTGGAGTATGAGATCTGCTCAAATGAGAACCCGTGGGATTCCCTGTAACCGGCTTTGGCCCGATGACCGGTTCGTGCTTCGGCAAGGGCGATGAGATCGGCAGCACTCATTTCGAAAACCCGGGCAATTCGGAAAATGGTTTCCAGCTCAGCACTGTTCTGATTGCGCTCAAGTTTGGAGATTACCGCCTGGGAAACTCCGGATTTTTCCGAGACGTCAGCAATGGTGAACCCGGAACGTTTCCTCAAATTCCGAAGTATGGAAAAATCATAAAACACGGAAGTTAACCTTATTCATACTGACAGTATTATTCTTTAACGCTATAATTTCAATATAAAAATGCGTTTACGGAATTTTAGAGTTGTTAATTGTTCTTCTTCATAGCGGTTTCACAACTGTAGATCCCGCCACAAACCGGGTTGGTACTGTGATATCCAACGTGATTTCTTCTCTGGGGATATCGGGGTTTTCAACCAGGCGGACCAGAAGGCTGACACTCTCCTGTCCGAGTCTTTCATAATCCTGGGCAACAGTTGTCAGATCCAGGCCCAGCTCCGAAAGATACCTCATATGGTCAAAACCGACGATGGACAACCTTTCAGGAACCCCAACACCCATTCGCTTTGCCGCATCGGCAATCCGGTAGGCACAGAGGTCGTTCACGCAGAAGCAGGCGGTTACCTCGTTTTCCATAAGGCTCTTTAATATCTCGTCGGCGGCATCAGAACCGAGTACAGCCTGTTCATCAGCTTCATTTCCGGGATAGCGGGTATGGGTAAGAACGGGGTTGATGGGAAGGCCTGCTTCGGTGAGAGCCCGGCAGTATCCACGATAGCGCAGAGCTGCCGGTTCCGCATCAAGTACTCCGATGAAACCCACTCTTTTATGTCCCAGGTTCAGAATATGGGTTACAGCCTGCCGGGCACCGGAAAGATTCTCGGAGCGAACTACCGGCAGATCCAGCTCGTCCAGAGAACGATCCAGCAGGATGATCGGATAACCGTCCAGTGAAAGACGGCTGATTTCGTCTATGTTCCGGTTACCGATGGGATAAAGGATCACCCCTGATACTTCATGTCTCCTGAGTTCTTCAAGAATCGCCCGCTCTTTTCTCGAGGATTTTTCCGAGTAATGCACGCTGCAGAGGTAGCCCATTTCACGGCAGGCGGTGGTAATTGAACGGACGTACTGCATACCACCGGAAAAGAACCCCTCTTTGTGGGGCAGTACCAGGGAGATTATTTTTGTACCCGTTAACCTCCGGGGTGATACAAAAGAACCTTTTCCCCTGCGTCTGTAAATAACACCCCGAATTTCAAGATCTTTCAGAGCTCTGACTACGGTTATTCGAGAGGTGTTGAATGATCTCATCAGCTCAGCTTCCGAAGGTAATTTTTCGTTAGGTTTGTAGCTGCCTGAAACTATGGAGGTTGAAAGCTCTTCAATAATTTTCTGATATAGTGGCTGCATCTTTTAAAACATAACATATCTTGTAGAATGTGACAAATTCCATTTTAACCCTTATTAATGTAGATTCTGTGCATAATAACTGCTATTTCAGAAGAGTATAATTATTTTACTTTTAACTTGACATATCATGTTAGAGAATTTAGAGTTTAGCTGTGATTTCAACCTCTTCCGGAAAAAACCGTGTCCTTTTTGCCCATTACAGGGTAGGTATGACTGACGGTGTTTCCCTGGAGATTGCCAAAAGACGCCATATTCTGGAGGAAGACGGATTTATTGTGGCATCTATGGCCGGACCGGGAAGCTCCAGGTCGGATTTCGTTCTACCGTCTATGGATTTCAATTCAGAACTTGCCAGAAAAATTGCCGATAATGCTTTCGGTAAAATCAGGGATTATCCCGATGAGTCCAGCCTGATGGCGGATATCGAAAAACTGTCCAGACGAATTGAAATTGAAATTAATCAGGTAATTGATGAGTTCAAACCCGATTTCATCCTGCTGCACAATATTTTCTCCCACGGCCGGCACATCGCATCGGCATCGGCGTTCAGGGCAGTTCTACTGAGACATACCATACCGACTTTGGCAACCCATCATGATTTCTACTGGGAGCGGAGCCAATACCGCCATCCTTCCTGCCCGTCAGTCCGGGCGTTTCTTGAACTGAATATCCCGCCGGAGATTCCGGGAGTAAAACATGCCTGTATCAACTCCCTGGCGGCATCAGCACTGAAAGAGAGAACGGGAATTGAGGCCATGGTTTTCCCGGATACTCTGGATTTCGATGCGGCTGAATGGTCAATAGACCCATGGAATACCCGTCTGCCTGAGGATACAGGGTTCAGCAGTAAGGATATCATCGTACTCCAAGCCACCCGCATCGTTCGAAGAAAGGGCATTGAACTTATAATTCCTGTTCTGAAATATCTGAACTCCCCTGAGAACCTTAAAAAACTCAGAGGACAAAAGCTTTACAACGGAAAAATATTAAGTGAAGAATCCCGCTTCTTTTACCTGATTGCAGGATATACGGAAAAAGATGCGGAAGATTATCATAAATCACTGGAACATCTGCTGGCCGAGGAAAGAATTCCCCATCAATTCATCGGTCACCGGATTGCTGCAGAACGCAGTGAGTCCGGGGGAGAACGTACCTACTCCCTCTTTGACGTATATCCCCATGCAGACATTGTCTCCTATCCGAGCATGTACGAGGGTTGGGGCAACCAGTTTCTGGAAGCGGTTTTTGCCCGAAAACCAGTGATGTTATTTGAATATCCGGTTTTCAAATCGGATATCAGAGATAGAGGATACTCGGTGATAAGCATGGGGGATCGTGCAGAACCAGACAGGGAAAACGATCTATTCAGACTTCCCGAAGGCAAAGCTGAAGATATTTCCTCTAAAGTAATAACAACTTTACTGAGTTCGGAAACTACCGGGTTGCTCCAGGAGAATTTCAGAATCGGAAAAGAGCACAATTCCTATGAGGCGCTGGAATCACTGCTGGCCGAAGGAATGGCTCTTTCATGACTCTAATCGATATCGAAAATATGACAATGACTTTGGATGGCTATCCAAAGCCGGTTCCCGTTATCAATGACAACGGCGGCACTGATTATCAACAAATCGCCGGTGATTCTGAAATCGTCGAAACAACTCTGACAATACAAGGCGAGGGAGAAATTATCTGGCCGAACAGGGAAGGAGAACGATTTTCTCTGATGTCAGCTCATAAAAAGCTCAAAGCCCTGAATCGGCAGAACTCAGGAATCAGCCTCTGCTGGCCGGCAACCGCTTCAGTTCAAGCCATGGGTGTAATTGACGGCGACACTTTATACACATTTTACACCGATCCCGATGCCCGGGGCAGAACCCGATTTTTAGAACTCAGAGCCGAAGAACCCGGACTTGTCAGTTTCAATTTCAAGGGTACTTCCGTAAGCTGGAAGCTCCTCCTGATACCCATTTCAGACATAAAAAAAAGTTATGGGAAACGAAAAAATCCAGCATCAGAGGCATCTTTGTATCAGCTTGGATTAATCGGGCCTGCCGGGGAATGTGAAGACCCTGAAAACCGGGGGTTCGCCATTCTGGAAGATGCGGCCCATGTCTTGATAAACAAATTCGGACCTCCTCTCCCCGGGGATATCATTCATGTATTCGGATACGCGGAGGGACATGACATCGGTTATCCGGACTATACACCATCTTCGAAACTCGGCGGAAAGCCGGCTTTCAAATCAGCAATCGAAGAAATCAGAAAACTGGGCTTTGAAGTATCGTTATATATGAATGCACGATTAGCCGAACGTGCACTCCTGTCCTCATATCCTAATCTCGAATCCTCAATTCTCACTGACATCAAGGGACAACAGGTAATTGAAGCGTACAGGGGCCGGGATTTCGCAGTAATGAACCCCTCGTCAACTAATTGGATCAATCATATTTTGAGCGAAGTAAATCGCCTGAAAAACCTGGGAATAACATGGATTCAGCTCGATCAGATTGCAGGAAGAGCGGCACCTGTATCTCCAGGAGATATTTGGGGAAAGGGATATCGGAAGCTGATAGAAGAAATCCGCAGTATGGGCTTGAAAGTATGGATACAGGGCGTGAGTGATTACTATCCGGCGGATGCCTTTGAAGCGACATGGAGAGCTGTAGATGTACTCGATGACGGCACATTGCGAGGCGGTTTTCCCATGGGAGTACCTGACACGAAACTGATGGAGTCTCTGGGATTCAACAGTCCTCTTATCGTACCCGAGAAAAAAAGAAAATCATTGGAGAACAGCAGTTTTATCATGATTCACGACCGCTGTGCAGTAGACGATGAGCTCCCGATGTGGGGTGCCTCGTGGCTCAACAATCTGGAAAAAATGCAATCACCGCGTTGCGGTGGGCATAAAAAATTATAGGAGGATTTTTCTATGAGAAAAGTTCTAATTTCTTTACTCGTGTTGTTTTCACTTACAGCAGGTTATCTGTTTGCAGGAGGTCAACCTGAAGCAGCTGAAGCTGATGCTCCAACTACCCTTGTTGTCTCATCCAGGCTTTACTCACCGGCGTCGGAGCAGAAATTTCTCTACGATGAGGTTTTCCCCGATTTCGAAAAGGAGAATAACTGCATAGTCAAGTTTGAGATACTGGACGATACAGTTCTTCTCAAGAGAGCAGAACTCCAGGCTGAAACTGGAAGAGTTACCACGGATGTCGTTATTGTCCACAACGGTGTGATGGACCAGTGGATTACCAACAAGTATGTTGAAGAACTTCCCGTGTCCGATTGGCCCGGAAGAACATTCTCGGCCGCGTTCCTGGACAGCATCATGTCCGGTGGGAAAACTTACTTTGCACCTGTAGGCGGCGATGTTTATCTGCTGCTGGCAAATCAGAAAGCCATGAAGTATCTGCCCTCCGGTGCTGATGTACAGAATATCACCTGGGAACAGTACATCGACTGGGCCGTTGCCATTGCCGAAGGCGAGGGTGAAGGGAAAACCGCTGTAACCGGCGTTCCCATGAAATCTTTGATTTATATGTACGGCGGAATGTTTCTTTCCTACGGCGGTGAGTTTCCTGTAATCAACTCTCCCGGAGCCCTTGAAGGTTGGAAGTTACTAACCAAAATGCATAATGCTTATTCTCCCACAGTCATGACTTATGACAATGTTACAGCCCCTATGAAAAGTGGTGAAACATGGTTGACTGTTGCTCATATGGCCCGTACTGGTGAAGCATACAGATCCAACCCTTCCAACTACGTCATTGCTCCCGCTCCCAAGGGACCGAAAGGAATTGGTTCAATTGCAGGTGTCAGCGGCTTTGGTGTTCCTGTTGGTGCTGAACATCATGATCTGGCCCTGAAATTCATCGAATTCATGACCAGACCTGAGATTGCAGTGAAAGTTGCCCGGGGAACAGGTGGATTTCTGCCTCCAATTGATGAAGCAATCAAGGTTCTCGGTGATTCTCCTGTTGACGAAGTCATCAAGAAAGGCGTCCTGGTTCTTCAGACCGGTGTTGTTTCGGGCGTTCCCGGAAGCGCATATACATCATGGGGTGCTGTAAAACAGGTATATGATGATGTTTTTGCAGAAATGATTATCGGAACAGGTGTATATGATGAAAACCTGCTGAATGAAGCTCAGGCTAAACTGGAAGCATTAAAGAAATAAGTCATCTTTGGCGGCTGGTTTCCCAGCCGCCATTTATATCTGGTAGGTGAATAATGAGAATTACAAAACCGCAATTATCACTCAGTAGAGACAACCGCAAGAAAATGGTGCCGTATTTACTTATTGCACCGGTAATTATCTATTATACAATTTTCTGGTTATTTCCTGTATTAAACGCGATAGTTGAAAGTTTCAGGGATGTTGACGGTATCTGGACTTTGGGAAATTACATCTATATTTTCAAGGATCCTGTATTCTACACAGCCCTTTTTGATACTGCTTTTCTGGTAATATTCTCAGTTACAATTGAATTCGTACTGGCATTCGGACTGGCCCTGTTGATTAACACGAAATTCAAGGGGTCATCAATCTTCCTTTTTCTGGCGATGATTCCCATGGCTCTGCCGGCAGTTGCAGTTGGTGCCATGTGGTCGTCAGGATTGGCAACGAGGGGCTGGCTGAACAGTTTTCTGATGCATGCAGGAATTATTGACGATGCAAGTAAAATTCTTTTTCTTGCCGGCGGGGAGATGTCAAGGCTGTGGCTCATTATCATAATTGACGCCTGGACTGTGATTCCTTTTGTCATGATTATTCTACTTGCCGGATTACAGGGAATAGGAGCTGATGTCAGAGAAGCCGGATATATATTCGGCGGTACAAAGTTCCAGGTTTTACGCAAAATAACCATCCCCATGTTAAAGCCGACTATTACGACAGCCATGATTCTCAGGATAATTTCAGCCATTCAGATATGGCTGATTATTGTTATGCTCTTCGGCTTTAACAGATTGCCTACACTTCTGGAACAGATAGTACTGAATTACGACGAACTCGGGGCGGCATCTTTTGAGCGTATAGGACTGGCACTATCCGTGATCGTTGCAATTATTGTATCGGCAACCGCTATTTTATACCTGAAAGTTTCCGGATCCTTTGAGAAGAAGAAGGAGCAAGAAGTTGAATAGTGCACTGCAGCGGCAACTCCGCAGATCGGCAAAGCGAACTTCCCTCTATATTGTTTTGGTGGGAATCCTGTTTATTATTATTTTTCCTATCTTCTTTTTGTTCTCTTTTTCATTCATGTCCGACTATGAAACGTATTCTGAGTGGCCGAAACCCCTTGTACCTTCATTCAAAGCCGATTTCAAGATTGACAAAGATACAGAAGGGTACCATTTATACATTTTCAATAAATCCGAAAATGATTTCATGCCCTTTGGTCCCCTCTTCTTCAGTAACAGCGAAAAGGATGTCAGCAATCTCCGGAAATTTATCAAGCTTCAGGCAAACAGCAAAATAACTGATCAGAAAATTGAAGAATACCTCAGAATTGTTGATAAAGAATCAAAGGTGGAATTTTCCGTAAGAAAAGATCTTCTGGCCAATTACATTCTGTTTTTTCAGGTAATAAACGGTGCCGCAAGAGCCGTACTGAACAGTCTGATGGTTGCCGGAGCTACAGTGGTCATTGCTCTTACAATCGGCGGTATGGGAGGTTATGCGTTTGCCCGATATTTCTTCAAGGGAAAAAATCTTCTAAAACTCAGTGTGCTGTTTGTCAGGATGTTCCCGGCCGTATCCCTTGCCATTCCCATGGTAATCATTCTGGCAAGAATGGGATTGTACGATCGGCCCCTTGGCCTGTCCCTTGTGTACTCAGTTGGACAGATATCCATGAGTATATGGATTACCGCAAGTGTATTCATGTCCATTCCCATATCCCTTGAGGAAGCGGCCATGATTTTCGGTACAACAAGAGTCGGTGCATTCTGGCATGTTACCCTGCCTCTGGCCCTCCCGGGACTCGCGGCATGCGCCATGTATTCCTTTATCGGCTCTTGGAATGAAGTTATTGCAGCTGTTGTATTAACTCAATTCAATCCAACGTTCCCGGTCGTTGTGTACAAGGCACTGGTTGGTTCTCAGGGTCAGATAAATCTGATAACAGCAGGCAGCGTCGCTCAGGCTGTTCCCGCAATAATTTTTACATTAATCATTCGAAAATACATCATCCAAATGTGGGGTGGAGTAAAGGTTTAGGAGATAGAAATGGCAACATTGGAACTGGTAGATCTGGCAAAGCGCTTCTCAAAGAAAGTCTGGGGCGTTAGAAAAATGGATCTTGATGTCAATGAGAAGGAATTCATTGTTCTTCTTGGACCTTCAGGCTGTGGGAAAACAACAACGATGAGAATGGTTGCAGGTCTTGAAGAAGTAACAAGGGGAACCATTCATCTGGATGGGAAAGATATAACCGATATTCCACCCAGAGACAGGGGTATAAGCATGGTCTTTCAAAACTATGCGATCTGGCCCCATATGACCGTATTTGATAACATCGCCTTTTCATTGAAACTGAAGAAAATGCCAAAAGCTGAAATCAGGCAGCGTGTCCAGGAAACAGCCGATATGGTAAAAATCGGAGAGCTCTTGAAAAGACTCCCCGGACAGCTTTCAGGAGGCCAGCAGCAGCGAGTTGCATTGGCCAGGGCTCTTGCCGTAAAACCAAAGCTTTTTCTTATGGATGAACCTTTGTCAAATCTGGATGCAAAGCTTCGTGTTGTAATGCGCACAGAATTAAAGGCAATCCATCAGCAGACAGAAGCAACTTCTATTTTTGTTACTCATGATCAATCAGAAGCCATGAGCATGGCAGACAGAATAGTCATCATGAAAGATGGAGAAATCATACAAATCGGTACACCCGATGATGTGTACTTCAGAAGCGCCAATATGTTTGTTGCAGGATTTATCGGAACTCCGCCTACAAACTTTTTCAACATAAGATGTTCTGTAGACGGTGAGGAGATATCTCTTAAACATTCCAATTTCAAACTGGTACTCCCATTAAAAGATTTCAGTGAACTTGATGCATACAATGGAAAAGAACTTGTCGTTGGTGTCAGGCCGGAAGATATTGCAGTGGATTCAAGTGATAAAGCGTTATTTACCAATAAAGTCCTTGTTGTAGAACCTCAGGGATCCCATCAGGTAGTGGCTTTGAAATTGAATGACGCAATTGTAAAAACGATTGTTTCTGCCGATCAGAGTGTTAAACCCGGTGACAGTATCGGATTCAATTTCAATCTGAAACGGCTGCATTTCTTTAATATGGAGACTGAAAACAGAATCAAAACAGCAAGTGAGATCTGATAATAATGCCAATTAAGCTTGAGAGGATCTTTCAGCATCCGGTTCTGGAGCCCCAGACTGCGCATAGCTGGGAAGCTGCTGCAGTATTCAACTGTGCCGCTGTGTATCACGATAATCGCTACCATCTGATATACAGGGCGACTGATATCGATGCCGGCGGCAAGGAAGGTCCATTCATCAGTACACTTGGCCATGCGGTAAGCAACGATGGATTACATTTTGAAAGAACACAGACTCCTCTGCTGAGAGGTGAAGGCGAACAGGAACTCAGGGGGCTTGAAGATCCCCGAATTGTCAAGATTGAAGATACTTTTTACATGATGTACACCGGTTACAGAGGGAAATCCCCAGGGGATTACCGGATATGCCTTGCCTCCTCTCCGGACCTCATCAACTGGAAGCGCCATGGAACAGTACTCGATGAATCAAATAAAGATGCGTCCCTGTTTCCAGAAAAAATCAATGGCCGATTCTGCATGTTCCATCGAAGGGATCCTGATATCTGGATTGCATATTCAGATAGTCTGAAAAACTGGGTAGACCACACCCGTGTCATGAAACCTGAACCGGAAAATGAGTGGGAATCAAAAAAAATCGGTATTGCCGGACCACCGATCAGAACTGATAACGGATGGTTGTTAATCTACCACGGTGTCAGTCATAACAGTACCTACACACTTGGAATTGCCCTATTGGATCTTACAGATCCCTCCAAAGTTATTTCCAGACAGAAAGAACCGATTCTTGAACCTGAATTGGACTGGGAAAAAGAAGGTTGTGTTCCTAATGTTGTATTCTCCTGCGGGCAGATTGAGACTTCAGGCAAAATACTTGTCTACTACGCAGGTGCTGATACAGTCATTGGAGTTGCAGGAATTGAGACTGATAAAATAATTTTTTAAACTTTCTCAAAAGAGAGAACTGCACTTTAAAAAGGATTTCTGCTGAGTTTTATCGTAATTATTTCGTATGGTTTCACAACCAGATTAATTCTGCAATTTTCAATAATCAGTTTCTGCTGAAAGTCTTCCAGGAGATTCACAAGATCCGCATCGACTGAGGGATTGCCGGCAGTTGATTCTGTTTGTAAAATATCAGCCGTAAACCACGTTGAGATTCTTTTCCCTGATGCTTCGTAGAGTCTAACTACAACGGCATCTGATTTCTCAGCCTTTTTTATTGTACTGATAACAAGTGATGAATCACCAGTACTGAATAACGACTTGTTGATTTTCTTCTCAGTCTTTTGAATTTGATAGACTGTAAGTGGAGAGTTTAATTCATATGCAGCCTGAACAACTCCTCCTTCACTGTATCCCCCCGGATGGCAGAATAGAGAATATACGAAATTATGCTCACCGATATCTGTGAACCCACTTCCCGGCCCGGGATAGGGGACACTGCGTAAAAGACATAAATCCAATACTCGGTCCTTTACCCGGTGTCCGTATTTGGAATCATTCAGCAGGGCTGCTCCGTATTCATCATTTGATATATCAATCCATTTTTGCGCTGCAATCTCATCCTTAGCCTCTTCCCAGCTGTTATCACTGTGTACAGGACATTCTTTGGCCCCAAATTGAATTTCACACATAGCTATCCCAGAGGGTATGTTTACCGGAAAAGATGTTCGTACCATTTTCCCGGAATTAGACCAGGAAATTCTTGTACGGAAATCAATTCGTCGACTTTCAGCAGTCAGTACAATATCCTGCCTTAAAATGGATTCTCTGTATTCATATACCTGATGATTAATCAGCTCCGGTCCGCTTATTTCAATTGTAGATTCGGAAAAAGTGAAACGATCAAGGTCTTTTACCCTGTAATCCTCAGGAAAATCCCATGCATCCCCTGTATCACAAAATATGGCAAACTGATTTCCCTTCCTTCCCTTTTTAAGAACCTCATACAGATGTTCTTTATCAAAAAAAGAGCATAAAGAGCCATCACTATTAAACTGTAACCTGATTTTTTTGTTTTCCATGGTGGAACTGTCCCAGCTGAACTCACATTCCGGACTCTCATCCCGGCCGTCGGGAAGAACAACGTATCCCATTGAGGGTATGGTTATCAGAGCCCATCTATCATTAATAAAGGCCCATTCAGTTCTTTCCCATGAAAGAGTGTTAAGAGCCATTATAGAGAATTCCTCTGAATAACATTTTTCTAAAATGGTATAATCAACCGAATTAATAAGTGCCTCAACTGAGCTGTGAATGTATCCATCGGTAGCAGAAAGGAGAATACCATATCTTTCCCAGGATTCATCATAAACCCGTTTAATAGAAGAACCCGGAAGAATATCATGGAACTGATAAAGCAGCACCTCTTTCCAGATCTTCTCAATAGTATCTGCAGGGTATTTTTTGTTTGTGTAAAGCAACTCGAGAACAGAAACAAATTCCAATTCCCGAAGTTTCGATTCCATTTTTCTGTTGTACCATTTACTTAAACCCTCAGTAGTATATGTTCCCTGATGTTTCTCCAGATAAAGTTCACCTTCCCATAACGGGAAGTCTCCAGACTGAGATTTCCATTCATGGAAAAAATCTGAGACTTTCTCCTGTGTTACCTTTGCCTTAATCTGCATACGCTTTAAGCGGTGAAGACGTTCAAGATGTTCGGCACCGGGGCCTCCACCGCCATCTCCAATACCGAAAACCATCAGAGCGTGATTTGAGTTTTTTTTCTCCTGATAATTATCTACTATCTTGAATACAGAACCTGGACTTGCTGGACCGTTGTAAGTCTCCTCCGGAAGCATATGGGCTAGTACAGTACTGCCATCGATACCCTTCCATTGAAAAGAATTAAAAGGAAAACGATTGACAGAATTCCAGGATAATTTCATTGTTGTAAAAAATTCAACATCTGTTAGTTTAAGAATTTGCGGAAGTGCTCCTGAGTAACCAAATACATCAGGAAGCCATAAATTATTCAGTTCAAGTCCAAATTCTTCTTTCCAGAATTTCACCCCATAGAGGATTTGTCTTACAAGTGATTCTCCTGAAGGAAGATTTGTATCAGATTCAACCCACATTGCTCCAAGAGCTTCAATTCTTCCTTCCTTCACCATTTGTTTTAAGCGTATATAAAGGTCAGGATAATCAATACTCAACCAGGTTAATAACTGAGGCTGGCTGATACCGTACACATAATCCGGATATCGTTCCATTAATTCAAAAACCGTTGAAAGTGTTCTGGCTATTTTACGCCTGGTTTCCCGTATCGGCCAAAGCCAAGCCAGATCAAGATGAGAGTGACCAATCGCGCTGACAAAAAAATCAGTACAAGTATAATTTTTATTAAAAAAGTTCTCCAGGATGCTGATTGACTTATGAATCCCGGTATCCGTTAGATCCACCAACACTGAAGTAAGCCGTTCCAGGACTTCTACAATTCTTTTGTTCAGCTGATCCCCTTTCGGTAACTCAGCCGACATATTTATGAGAAAATCAATATCATAGTATATATGCCGAATATCTTCCCTGCAGAGAGCGATATCGGCCTGTTTCAGAGTACCGTTTTCTTTGAGTTCTCCAAAAAGATCATTACAACTTGCATCGGCCCAGTAATCAATTACATCATCAACTTCAAATGGTGCTGGCAAGTAGAATACACGTTTTACCGGTTCACCCAGGGTTCTATCAAAAGTAGAAGACTTGCTTGTAAGTCCTCGAAGTGCTTTCCCTTCATTGTCAACCATTAAGAGTTCACCGTTAACATCAAGAAGAAGAACTGGTACATTCTGATTTCTGATCACCGGAATCTGACCGGTAAAATGAAACCAGCCACAGTCAAATAACGAGCCCCACTTATCTCCCTCTGAAAGAGTTTTATGTTCCCCGGAAAATCTTTTTCTGAAGGGTACCGGTTCTGAATTTACCCAAACTTCCGCTTTCAACTCTCCAACAACGGTATAAATGGAATCTTTCAGGATGCTTAAAGTTTCAAGAATTGTCATTTTTCATTCTTTTAAATACTTTACTGTCATGAAGTACAGGCAATCAAGGTTGCAGTCTTAATAATCCATCTACGTAGTTGAGAGAGGAAATGAATGGTATCAGTAGAACCAGGGCAAAGCCCTGGACCCGGAGTCGCTCAAGCGACTCCCTGTTCCGCGGCAGAGCCGCGGTTCTACGGAAACCATGCTTTCCCGGCGCTCATTCGGGAATGAACTTGTTCACTCCGCTCATTTCGCTTGGGAATCAATTCAAAACAAAAAAACAAATAGGTTTCGAAAAACATTCTGTTATCCGGATAACAGAATTTTTTTATTTAATAATAAAGCTCCCTTATGTATACTATTGGAATGGTTATACTCGTAACCGGAGCCGATGGTTTTCTTGGAAGTCATATCACCTCCATTCTCCTTAAAGAAGGATATTCCGTCAGGGCTCTTTATCATCCGGCTTCATCCTGCTCAAAACTCCCAAATCATCAGAATCTTGAGATAATAGAAGGAGACTTGCTGAAACCGGAAAGCCTGGGTGAAGCATTCAAAAATGTTGCGGCTGTAATTCATACAGCTGCCAGCACGATGATGTATCCCCGCCGGCATAAATCAATCTGGAAAATCAACTACCAGGGAACACGGAACCTTGCAGAGTGTGCTGCAGAACACAAGGTAAAACGCTTTATCAACATCGGCACAGCAAATTCATTTGGAGCCGGAAGCCTTAATAACCCGGGTACGGAACTGAGCCCGTATACTGATGGTCAATTTGGTGCTGATTATATGGATTCAAAAAGATCTACCCAGGAATGGCTTCTGAATTTCAATACAAAAACCGGTTTTCCGGTAATCATCATTAATCCCTGCTACATGATCGGCCCGGGGGATAGTAAACCCGGATCGGGATCTATGATGCTCAGACTTCTCGGCCGTAAAAGACTCCCGATAAGCAACGGTGGTAAAAACTTTGTCGCTGTGAAAGACGTTGCCCGGGCAGCCGTTAATGCTATTGATATGGGCCGTACCGGAGAATGCTACATCTGCGGAAACGAAAATATACCATACAGTGAGGCTTTTCCGTTATTTGCCGAAGTAATGGGTATGAAAGTACCGTCATTGAAGATATCCGCACCATTCATTCTTGCTTATGGAGCTATCATTTCTTTTATTGCACTGATAAAAAGAAAAGAACCCTTTATCAGCTTGATGATGGCCAGAACCAGTCTCCATCACAATTATTATTCTCCGGAAAAGGCGCGAAGAGAACTTGATCTACCGCAGACACCAGTGAGAATTGCAGCTGCTGAAGCATTCAAGTGGTTTCAGGAAAACGGATACTGTGACTGAACTGAAAGGAAAATCAGTCATCATCACTGGAGGCAGTAAGGGTATCGGCAGGGAAACCGCCAGGATGTTTATTGAAGCCGGGGCCCGGGTAGCCATTACCGGACGATCTGCCGAGGCTCTGGAAAAAACCCGGAAAGAACTGGAAACCTCAAGCAGCTCGATTATATCTGTGGTTGCGGATGTCTCCAAAGAAGAGGACTGCCGCAGAACGGTTGATACCGTTATAGCAGAAATGGGATGTATTGATATTCTTATCAATAATGCCGGAATGTCTGCCAGGGGGCTTTTTTCAGAGTCTTCCATCGGATTGTATCAAACCCTGCTGGAAATCAATTTCCTCGGGCCTGTTATGATGAGCCGTCTCTGTCTGGAAGAAATTCGCAGGAATAAAGGAAGCATCGTATTTATCTCTACTCTTGCGTCTCTCAAGGGTATACCGGGATTATCCCATTACAGCAGCAGTAAAATGCCGCTCACAGCCTTCAGTGAGTCAATACGGGGGGAACTGAAAAAAGACGGTGTGCATATTTCAATAATTTATGTCGGATTCACCGGAAACGATCCGGATAAAACCATTTATGATTCCCGGGGAAATAGAGTACCCCTGAAAAGGGGTAAAAACAATCTGACCCAACAGGATGTGGCATCGGCAATTGTAAAAGCTGTAACCCGTCGAAAAGAAATTATCACCCTCTCTACCCTGGGGAAACTGGCTGCATTTTCCTACCGTTTTTTCCCCCGATTATCGGAACTTGTTCTGGCAAAACAGGCACTGAAAAGTCCGCAATATAAAGAACAGGCATGAGTTTCAACCCTATCTGGCTTACACCGGTTTATTTCATCATCCCCTATCTCATCTACTGGTTTGCCCCGGAATCATCCTTTTGGGGACATCTGAGCGGGAGGGGAAAGAAGTCAGCTGAAATAGTTTCCCGAAATGCACTGTATTTGCAGAAAACCCTGGGATTCATCCTTCTTGGCCCTGCGGCCTTGGGAGCTGCGGCAATATGGGGGCCGGTTTCTGATATCAGATTCGGACTCCAATGGCCCTCCGGTCCTCATGCCATTTTCTTGCTGGTAATCTCCACAGCAATCGCGGTTCTCATAATGGCCTTTCGATCCGGAGAATCTCTGAAGCCTGAATACTACCCCCAGGTAAGGCTGACTCAATGGAAACTTATCGATATTTTTCTGAACAGCTTGTTCTGGATGTTGTATCTTTTCTCTTATGAGTTTGCTTTCAGAGGTTTGATGTTCTTTCCCCTGCTTGGAACCCTCGGTTTCTGGCCGGCAGCCATTATCGGAACAGTTATTTATTCATCCGTCCATATCCCAAAAGGTGCGCAAGAGGCCATAAGTGCCCTTCCCTTCGGGTTGTTGCTCTACTACATTGCCATGGACACATCATCCATGGTGATACCGTTCATCGTCCATTTGATTCTGGCGTTGATGAACGACTACCGGGCATTAAAAGCCAACCCGAAAATGAAAATAGTCCGGGGTTGATAACGATCTCAGTAGTTCTGAGCACATAAAATACATTAATGAACTTCCTGCATTAAACATATACGTTTATACTGCACTTATGCGGATAGATAATGAGAACTGAAACTGAAGCCGGTAAATCACCGGAAGTTATTGTGATCGGCTCCGGGCTGGGTGGTCTCTGCGCTGCTTATGAGCTGGCAAAAAAAGGGGTCCGGGTATTAGTCCTGGAACGCCATAATCTTCCCGGCGGGTTCTCCACAAGTTTTGTCCGGGGCCGGTTTGAATTTGAAACCTCCCTTCACGAACTGGGTGGCGCTTCGGCATATGAATATCTGAAAAATGATGATTTTCATCTGGAATTCAACAGAGTACCTGAGGCTTACCGATTGATGCTGACGGAAAACGGAACCGATTTCCGGGCCCCCTTCGGTATGAAAGAGTTTAGCGATGCAGTAATAAAAGCTGTGCCCGGAAGTGAAGGTCCAGTAAAAGATTTTATGAAGGTATGTGAAGAATCCTTTAATGCATTCACTTATCTGGGTGATAATTCGCCTCCCGACCTCCGTGTACTGTTAAAGAAATACGGAAATTTCATCCGTACCGGCGCCGCAGTTACCGATGAGGTGGCTGATGCGGTTAAACTTCCTCAAGCAGCAAGGGATCTGATTTACCCTTACTGGTGCTATCTGGGTGTGGCTACGGATAAAGTGTCCTTTTCTCTCTGGGCCTCTATGATATATTCCTATCTGAATTTCGG
>Ga0164318_10002099_pt1 | contig 18299 bp, 16 predicted proteins | sample GuaBasSedimGuay9_FD_113734 | JGI IMG/M metagenome (GOLD analysis project Ga0164318, IMG submission 113734) | Subseafloor sediment microbial communities from Guaymas Basin, Gulf of California, Mexico - Guay9, Core 4571-4, 0-3 cm | ecosystem: Environmental > Aquatic > Marine > Hydrothermal vents... | reverse complement strand
TTGATGGGCATAAAGAAAGAGGAATTGATTGATGGAGTGGAGATCGGCGGAGTGGCTACCATGCTTGGAGCCTCCGATCGGTCAAATATGTCGCTATTTATTTAATCCTTTGCGATTTTTTCGGTAATTTTTTTTCATCTAATTTTATCTTTTTTTCTTGCTTATTATCTTATTCTGGCATTTTTTCAAATATTTATCTAATATTGGATAATATTCAGAGAAGATGATTATAGTGTGCATTTTCAAATGTATAAAAATCAAATTAAGAATAGAAATAATTTTAACCAATTTAGAAATTAGAAGTTAACCATCACACATCCTTAAGGTGGAAGAACTCACACAATTTTCCACCCTTTTTTTCCCTTTTACCAACATTTCTCTTCCTTTTTTAATGTAAATTTCATTAATAATGCCCATGGATCCTTATTTCTCGCTGCGGATGAGGAATTCGGCGTTTAGAGTAAGGATCGATAAAAGGTGTCTCCTTATCAAAATAAACAAACAATCCCAACTCCACATTCTGGTTTTCCTCATCCATTTTAATAACATCGACCACTACTCTTCCCCCATAAATTGTAGGAATTATCTGCTCCATATTGGCTTCAATAATTCCAGCTATGATATAATAATGAGCGAATCCATTTCCTTTCACTTTTGATGTCTGAACATATCCTCCGTGAAAACTAACTATAGCAGCTATGTTTGTGTTTTCGTTGGGAAATCCATTATCATCAAGAGAAAAGGAAGTCTTAAAAGGTTCTACCGAGCTGGCTTCTTCGACTAATTTCATTCCATATTCAATAATATCTTGAAGATAATGGGTTTTTTGCCTAAGACGTTCTAAATCCAACTTAGAAGATTCTTTCATCCGAGGAGAAATGTATTTTCCCAAATTTTTAAAATTATTTCGCCCATTTTCCGTTTTTATATCCCACATTTCGCCTCCGATGCGGCGTAATCCTTGAAGCAATGCTTGGTATTGATATCCAAGAATAGTTTGAGGCTTGAAAGGTTTAGTGAGCCGCCAAATTTTCGGATGATGTTTTTTAATTTTCCCATTTTCTTCTAATTCTTGAACGTATCGATAGACAGAATTTCGAGAAACACCTAATAGATTTGTAAGTTGTCCGATACGCAATCCGTCTGGGTTCCGTTCTAAATATCGAAGTATTTGTTCTTTAATTTGCTCGCCCTTTTTTGTCACCGCTGATCATGAAAATTCAGAAACCATTCTATTAAAAAATAATCATTTTTGCTTCTAAAATTGGAACATAATTGATTAATATCAATCACTTAGCTTAAAATATTTGATTTTCAGTACATCGTGGAAATATATTTTCAAAATTATAAGAACTTAAAATTAAATCGTTTTTTATTTCTATTATGAAAAAAAATTTGCACATGGCAAAGCAACTAAAGAAGAATATCCCTTTATATTATTTAGCCACAATTTTCAGAAATTTATGGATATCTATGCCAATTGCGGTCCTATATTACCTTGATCGTGGAATTACTTTTTTCCAAATGGGATCTATTGAAGCGATTATCGCAGTGGTTGTAATTTTAACTGATATCCCCAGTGGCGCTTTCGCAGATATTTTCGGTCGTAAACTCTCAGTGGGATTAGGATTTACCATATGGGGTTTAAGTTTAATATTGACAGGCATCTCAACTCATTTTTGGGTGTATTTTTTTGCTGGAATTATGATGGGATTGAGTGATTCTTTGATTTCTGGTGCTGAAAAGGCATTATTTTATGATACTTTAAAAGAGTTAAAACAAGAATCATTGTATCTAAAGTATTTGGGAAGAAAGGATATCTTTGGAGCATTCTCTATTATTATTGCTTCTATTTCAGGCGGTTTTCTTTATACAATTAATATTTCGCTCCCGTTATATGCCCATGGAATTGCGAGTTTGATTGCTGCGGCTTTTATTTTCAGTATGAAGGAGCCTACAGAATCGGAATCACCTAAAACTATCACCGGCCAAATTGAACTGATCACCCATTCACTCTCTTTTACTTGGAAAACAAAAAAAGTACGATTTCTTCTAATTGTGAATATTCTAGTGTTGATGATCCCTATGATATTTGTCAATATAATGGAACAGCCTTATTTAAGGCAATCTATGGTTCCAGTTATATATTTTGGGGTAATTTTTGCTTGTACCAGAGGTTTAATCGGATTTTTTGGCCCTTTACGTTATAAGATAGAGCAAAAAATTGGAGAGAAAGGTTCTTTTTTCTTAATTGTAGGAATTTTCGCCGCGATGTTCCTGCTAATGGCATTAATATTAAGACCTATAGGTGTACTCTTCTTATTTCTGCTGTTCTTCACGCGTGATTATACTTGGAGTGTAATGGATAAATATACCAATGATCATATTCCTTCAGATAAGAGAGCAACCGTTCTTTCAATCATAAATTTTGCACTGAATTTGATATATAGCGGTTTAGCTCTACTTATAGGCCTTGCTTTGGATAGATTTAGGTTGTTTGGATTAAGCCCGATGCAAACACTGCTTTTAATTTTTAGCATATTTTTTGCAGCGGTGATTTTACCTTTATTGGTAAAATATTATTCAACCAATAGCTCGAATTCGGTAAAATCCTATGTTCAAGAAAATGATCCCATCGTGAAACCATAAAATATTATGATTCGCTTGCACACTTATGCATGGTATCGATTCAAATCGCGAATGAGACGCTTTAAAATGGAATACATCTTCTCCACACTGGAAATATTCACACGCTCATCTGGAGAATGAGGATTTTGAATATCTGGTCCAATCGATACCATTTCAATTCCAGGAATCTTGTCTCCAATTAGTCCGGTTTCCAAACCCCCATGAACGGCACCAACTTCCACTTCCCGATTAATTTCTTCACCATAAACCCTTCTCACATAAGCCAAAAATGGACTTTCGAGATCTGGATTCCAACCTGGATAGGCATCTTCACGATTGTATTTCCAGTCTGCAGTATAGGCTAATTGTTCCAATTGATCTCTTAGCCATTCTAATTCTGCTTGCACGGAGCTACGGCTGGATAAATGAAAAAGTATTCCAGTATCGCTAGATACTACTATGGCAAAATTATTCGATGTTTCTGTTAGCCCAGAAATAGTCGGAGAAGGCACGATTGCTCTGCTTGGAATAATATTTCCAGTTGAAATAATCAATCGACTTTCTTCAAGGGAAAAATATGATGCAGGCTTTGTTGGGGTGATTTCAATTTTCAGATCTGGTTCAAATGGGTTTTCTCCTTTATGATAGTATGACAATATGGCTGCCCGCTCTCTTTCGATAAGTGAATCAACTTCAGCCTTATTTTCAGCCGGAAATCCAAATGAAATAATTGATTTACGTGGAATTGCATTATGTTTTGTGCCACCTTTCCAATCAGAAATAACGATTGGAATTTTCGCAATTGTGAGTTTACTCATTATTCTGGCAATTAATTTATTCGCATTCGCACGAGGTAGGTGAATATCTCCACCAGAATGACCTCCGAGCAATCCACTCACTTCTAATTGATAAAATGTAGAATAATTGGAATAATCTGAAAAACGATATAGGGCTTTTTCCATCAATGAATCTCCTCCACCAGCAGATCCAACTGTAATCATCCCAAGTTCTTCAGAATCCACGTTTATCAGTAAACGGCTTTGAATTTGAAGTTTATCGACATCAAGTTCAAATGCACCGGTTAAACCGGTCTCTTCATCAACCGTAATTAAAATTTCCAAAGGTCCATGAGGTGGAAATTCGGGATCAACTAAAAGGGCTAATGCCATTGACACACCAATACCATTGTCGGCCCCTAGAGATGTTCCTTTTGCTGTAACCCAATCTCCATTAGTTTCAATTTCTGGAGTAATGGGATCTTTCTGAAAATCAAATGGTTCATTAGCCACACAAACCATATCCATATGTCCTTGTAGAAGGAGTGAAGGAACTTCTTCATAACCGGGCGTGGCAGGAACACGGATTAAAATATTCCCAATATTATCTTCGTTTATTATAATTTCGGGGTGAGAAGGAATGACGTTCGTTTGTAACCATTCTTTTATTTTTTTCCGGATTAATTCTTCATGTTTTGACTCGTGAGGAGTTGCCAGAAATACTTGTTCAAAAATATCCCAAACTACTTGGGGTTTAAGATTTTCTAATACCATAATTGTATATAAAATCCCATAGTTTAAGAGGGAATCCGATCGAGAGCTCTAAGAAATTCATCCATATTCGGAATGTAAATTCTATCATGCCGAATTGTGAATGGCAGTTTTTGCTTCCAAATTATCAGTCTTTTCATCAATTCAATTTCATCTATTTGTAAATATTCTGCCATTTGGGTTAATAACATTGGATTTTCGATCTGCAATAATCTGCAAAATCGATTAAAAATACTCTTTTCCAGAGCTATTTTTTCAGATTCTTTTGAATATTTTAAATTTTGCCGTGATTGATGTTCAACCTGGTGTTTTATAAGTCGAGCAATTGCAAAACCAGCCACAAAACCGAATATGTGAGCCCAATTATTCAAAGAGGTTAATAACTGATATCCCACAAATATTATTCCATAAATATACATATACTTATTGGAACGGGGAATTTTCACAAAAGTTGCAGCCATCAAGCCGTAAATTGCACCAGAACTTCCCAATCCATAAACTGGATAGTAAATCCCTTGAGAAATCAAAATATAATACAATAATGAAAAAAGAGAGCCCACCAAGCCTGAACCAATGTAAATTAAGATAAATTGAACTTTGGTATAGTTATTTTCCACAAATACACCGAATAGAAATAAGGATATCATATTAAAAATTAAATGAGCAACATCTGCATGCATAAAAATTGAAGTGATAAGCCCCCAAATTTCTTTCCCGTGGATTATCAGATGATTAGATTGAGCAAAAAAAAGAACCCAAGTAGTCCCTAAAATGAGATTTACTATGATGAATGACAAAACATTAATTATTATAAGTGAAAATGTAATTTGTGCATGTTTTATAGATTCTTCTGAGATTTCAATTACCATTTTCTATTTCATTCCTGGAATAACTGATTTTTGATTTTGAGATGATGGCTTTGAACGCCGATAAATTATGGTTATGATACCAATCAATATCATTAGAACAGCTACAATAAAAATAACCCATTTTACCCAACCATGATATTGATAACTAACAATTTGAAACTCTAAAAAATAACCCGGAATACCAAAATGGAGCCCAAATAATGCAAAAAAAAGAATTACAATGCTTATTATCGTCTTTGATATCAATGAAAGGGCAATTTTTTCATCGGAAAGATCGGATATCCTTCTGGGGGCTTCGGGATTAATTGATTTGCTTTTCGACCAATTCGGTTTTTTATATTGAAGCAAAAAGAATATTGGAATTATGGTGAAAAATAAATAATGCATTTGTCCATAATTCGTGGTTAGAGTAAAAAGAATTACGGAAAGGATTTGATATCTGATAATTGAAACGGCCATTTCCTTCGATTCTTTTTTTTGAAAGAGCAACAATAGGCAATATATTCCTAAAATTACCACAACACCCAGGCGAAAATAATTCCCGACTTGAATGTTGCCATTGCTCCAGATATAGAGCAAATGGGGAATAGAAAAGAAAGAAAAACGATCTAGATCATTTCCACAAGTTTCACATTTTATATAAGGCATTCTTGAAGTATAAAGAAAAAGGCTATCAATTGTTCCTGCAGGATACTGCCAAAAAATAAAGAAACATAAAACAATCAATGCAGGAATGCACCCAAGCACAAATTTAAAAGTAGCAGACCAATTCTGTTTTAAATAATATATACCAAAGATAGGAACTAGCAGAAGAACTAACTGATAAGTTAGCGCACCGATCATTAAAAAGAATCCGGAAAGAATGGGATTTTTCCGATATATAAAAGCTAATGTAGTGAGAAAAATTGGTGCATAAATGAAGACGGAAATTACGGTTGTGCCGAAGGGTACCAACCAGAAAAGAATTCCACCGTAATATAACAAACTTGACAATTTATTACTAAATACATCCTTATCGGGATTAGAATTAGGAATCTTTGATTGAAATTCAGCGTCTCGAGAGCCCATGTTTGAGAGGATCTCAGCAATCCCAAAACTATAAAGATTAATCATTATTGCCATTCCAATCCATAAATCATGATACCAAATAGGAATAAACATGGCTGGAAGGAAAAGAATGAAAACCAGCGGCCCGTAGTTTAATGGCTGGTAAAATGTTCCAGTTCCCCATGGAAGTTCATAGATAAATGAATAAGGGTTCTCACCATTTAAAATATGCAAGAAGCCTTTGTAAATAATTAGGGAGGCATCATTGTAGTGGTTGGTTTCATTTAATTGAATAAAGAAAAAGAGCATTATTACGCGAAACCCTAACCCTAAAAGGAAATAATCTTTCCGCATTGAATATCTCATTCACCAATAATACAAATCGGATTAAGAATTTATCGAAAAAAGATAAAGAAAAGAAAAAAGCAATTTAATGCAGATTTCTGGCAGGAATAACTGGAATATGATTTTTAATCAAGGCGTTCGCAGTTTTAGTTATTGCATCGTGTTTATCTAAATAGTTGCGTAATAATTTATCCATTAAGTTCTGTTTAATTACATCCTCTTTGTCCATAAAATAATCTAAAATATCCGAAGGATGTTCGCGAATTTCATCAAGTTCTGGATCGGCACCTTCATGCTTGGCACTGATGTTTTTGACTTTGGCTGCTACTTCTATTAATTCATCCCGACGATTATAAGGTTGGCGAACAATCGATTTGTAGGTTTCGGTAATATGATGTTCAAACCGCACTACATCTTCAAATCCAAACGCTTTCCGAGGAATTGCGCTCAATTCGATGGTTTCATTATTGACCGAATTTGAAAAATTAAACCCAATTAATGAGGTCGTATTATCGTCACGACTGAATAATTTTGCAGTCATTAAAGTCCACAATACGCTGTATGGATTATCATTTCCCATATAAACAGATATTTTAAACTCTATATCTACTCCGATTTTATGGAGAAAATATCCCAGTAAAACGGTTCCAGGATTTACATTTAGAACTTGTCGAACCCCATAAGTGGTATAATAATAGAGAAATTCATCCAACCATTTAATAGGATAATGATTTGGCTGTCCTACCCCTCCAAAATAACCAGTAATTGTTTCAGGACCACCTAAATGCACATTAGAACCGTCTGTTCCTTTAGTATCTAATGTTTCAACATAGGAAGCACCGATAATATTCATAGCAGCAGCTACTGCCAAAATATCTCCGTCTTCTACTTGTTCTTTCATCTTTCTAACCCGAATTATTCGCCCAGGCATTAATTCTTGCTTATTGATAGCTTGTTTCGCTTGTTCAATCAAGAAGGGAAAATATTGAAGCGCACTTAATTCTAAAGTAACAGCAAAATCATTTTTCATAGCGGCGGGATCATAATTTTCCCCTAAAACCTTTTTGTAATAATTTTCAAGTTTGATAAATTTTCCTGCATCGCGTTGTTCAATAAGCCATTCCAAATCTTTCACATATTCGGGTTTCTTCACTTTCAATTTTTCCATCAAATTGTCTAACTTTCGTGCGTTAGCTGCTTTTTCATTGATTTCTTCTGGACTTCCGTATTTTTCAACCACTGCCATGAATTTCTGAATAAGTGGGTTTGAAGGGTCCAGCAAAAAATCATTAATCGACTTTAAATTTTCTTCAGTAATTCTTAATTTATTTTGTAAGCTCATAGTTTTCTTCACCATTCTGAAAAAAAATATCATTCGAGATATCCTTTGCTAGGATAATATGAACTTTTCTGGAGTATTTCGTCAATTTTCTGTAAAATTTCTTGACTTAGAATCTCTCCGGCATGGGTCAACGGTGCTGACGCCTTCAACCATTGTTTTCCATGAGCAAAAATGTGATCGAGTAGTTTATTCGAATTAGTAAATGCATTTCCGAATGGAATAGTAGAAGCAATTGTAAATACTTCATCAATAATTTTAGTCAGCTCAGTTGATTCTTTTTCAGCATCGGATAGATTACCAGATATCACTTGATCAACAATGTATTTCAATCCCTTAGCAAATGTATTTCCTGTACTGAGTAAAAAGCCATCATATGGACCTCCTGCAGCTTTAAGGTATTTGTGATAATTCCCCTCAGCACCTCGTAAAAGAATCATATCATGGTAGTCCAATCCAGCATAAGCGACTTTATCTTGCCCGCTGGAGTCTTTCATCATGTAAAAATTGGGGTATTTTTCCGCCAACTCACTGATTATTTCAGGACTAATCTCATTCTGAGTGATTTGGGGCAGTTGATAAAGCACAATCGGGTATTTTTTTTCCAATATGGGAACGATAGCATCTTTAATCTCTTGTTGGGTGAGATTTTCTCCTTTCGGAGCACATAATACAAATCCCTTAAATCGAGAAGAACGATAATTATCCATATCGGTTTCAATATTGTTCTCTTGCAAAAATTTAACAGCATAATCGAGAAATTTGCGTACATCTGAAGAGTCTGTCCGTAAAAGCCCAATTAATACATTAATTTCGCTATCCGGTATGAATTCTTTAAATACAAAATTCAGAATCTGTTTGTATTCTTCAAAGGATATTTCCCATCCGTCCGAAGTACTTCCCGGAATTAAGTAGGAATTAATATATGGGGCGATGTGGTTTATATGCTTTTTCATCCGCTCAAAATCAATAGATTTATCCGAGCGGTAATGAGTTAGGGGGGGACACCATAAGAGCGGCACACCTTGAGGAAAAAGTCGCGAAATATTGTTTTTTCGCTGAACATCATTATTCGACATTTGTTATATTTTTTACTCCGAAGTATAAAAATTTTCAGAAATTTTTTCCTTCTATAGTTATTTGTAGGAATTTAAGCAAATTTCTTTATAAAAGCAAAGTTTTTTGCGTTTGAATTATTAATTTGTTTTGAAAAATGCAGTAGGTTCAGCATTATAAAATATTTTAGAAAGTATGAGAAGATTTTAATGAATTCCCACAAATTTGATTTTCAAGATGAAGATATAATGAAGGAAGAACTCGAAATTAAAGAAAAAGATTCGGATTCTAACTTAGAACTTGAAATATTAACAGGAATATTACAAAACGACAAGATTATTGTGGAAAATTCACCAACCGCAAAAGATCTTCATGAAAAAAACTTTTTTGGATTACAATTACCGAATAATAAATATGAATTCAGCATTATTGAAGGTCTTTTATTAATGGAGCGTAATCGTCTAAAAATTATGACACTTGAAAGAAATCCATTAAGAAGTGATGAAATTCTTAATACGATTGCTCAAAAAGATCCACAAATCTGGATTCGCTACTTAGTTTACCGTGATCTCCGTCAAAGAGGTTATATTGTGAGATTAGGATATGGAGACGAAATTCATTTTCGCATATTTTCCCGAGGAGCGAATCCACAAACAGATATTGCGAAATATTTTATATTTATTTTAGAAGAAGACAATGCGGTCCGATTAGATTTATTAGATAAAATAACAAAGCAATCCGTCAACTCTCGTAAAATTTTAATTCTTGCAACGGTGGATCGCTTAGGAGATATTACCTACTATCAATTAGAACAATTTCAACTATCAATAAATAAAAATAAACTTAAAAATTGGTAAATTTTTTACATTAATTAAAAAAAGCAAATAAACAAAATAAAACAAAGTGAAATAATATGCCCTTTACCTTTTTACCTGATACATCAGTTATATATAATCGTAAAATCATAGATTTTATCCAAGATAGCACTTTAGCCGAATATCAACCGATTGAATTAGATCACGTTACCGAAGTGCCAAAAATTACCATTATTCTGTCACGAGTCATGTTAGCCGAAGTAGAAAATCAAGCAAATCAAACTAAACCTCAAGAAAATGTAGGACTTGAGGTACTCCAAGAATTATATGCCTTGATGAAACAGAAAAAAATTCATATTGAAACTTTCGGCAAACGCCCCACCTTAGAACAAATTAAACTCAACCCGGGTGGAGAATTAGATGCTCTAATTCGAAAGGATGCATTTGATGCAAAAGCCATTTTAGTAACCGCTGATGAAGTTCAATCTTCTATAGCATTGGTTCAAGGGATCGATGTTTTGTTTACCATGAATCTTCCCGAAAATCAAAAAGAACAATCCGCTGAATCTGATGAAGCGGGAATTGAAGAATTTTTTGATGATCACACCATGTCAGTCCATCTACGAGGGCATTGTCTTCCAATGGCTAAACGGGGAAAACCAGGAGAATGGAAACTTGAACCAATAACATCAGAACCTATGGAACCATTTTCCATAGCTGAAATTGCCAATAGAATTATACGTACGGCAAAGAATGACGAACAATCCTTTATTGAACGAAATGAGGCGGGGGTGACCGTTATCCAACTAAGGAAATATCGAATTGTAATATGCCGCCCACCTTTCAGTAATTCATATGAAATCACTGCAGTTAAACCGCTCGTTCAACTAAGTTTAGAAGATTATCATTTACCGCAAAAAATTTATGATCGGTTAGAGATTGCAGAAGGTATCCTTGTTGCTGGAAATCCGGGAGCCGGAAAAAGCACATTTATTGCTGCTTTATCGCGCTACTATTTGGAAAAAAATAAGCTGGTAAAAACCTTAGAAAGTGTACGGGATTTAGATGTCCCTCCAGAAGTTTCTCAATATGCACCGCTAAATGGTAGTCTAGAGCAAACATCTGATATTATTCTTTTAATTCGTCCGGATTTCACCATTTTTGATGAAGTACGAGTTGAATCGGATTTTAAGATTTTTGCGGATATGCGGCTAGCAGGTATAGGTTTGGTGGGAGTTGTTCATGCTTCCCGCCCAGTTGATGCTGTGCAACGTTTTATTCGCCGAGTTGAGCTTGGAGTTATTCCAAACATAATTGATACCATAATTTTTATTGATGCAGGACAAGTAGCAGAAGTATTATGTTTAGAAATGACTGTTAAAAAACCCAGTGGATTCACAGATAAAGATCTCTCGCGACCAGTTATTGAAGTGCGTAATTTTCTTACTAACGAATTGTATTATGAAATTTATGCATTCGGTTCTGATGTAATAGTTGCACCCGTAGGATCTAAAAAGAGATCTAATAAAAGACGCATAAAAGAATCATATCCGCCTTTAAGCGGAAGTAAAAATGGCAAATCTAAATATTATGGGGCCGATGATATGATTCCTTGCGAAATATACCGCAGAAAGAAGGCTTATGTAATTTCAGTAGATCCTTCTTTATCAAATCAATATGTAAATTTCTATGCTAATGGTAATCTAATATTTTCAGCAACACTAAATAAACAAGGAGAAATCTACATTAGGAATAATAGTCCAGTATTCTCCAAAATCGTTTCTACCTTGAAAAAAAGAAGAGATTTATTCGCTTCTCTTGAATAGAATAAATCAATTTTAATTCGAAATTTGCGATATTGAATTTGTTTTTCTCTTTGCTGTTCTAAAACCAACTACGAGAAAATAGATATACATTCCTAAAAAGATCCAAGAAGCAATAAAAATAATCACAGCAAACCGAAATCTATCGACAAAAACCAATATAGTAAGAATACACAAGCTGATCGCTAAAAATCGATAAATCCACTTTATATATCCTGTCTTTTTCCTAAAAATTTCTCCAAAACGAATTTTATTGGTAACATTTGTCCAAGCGAAAAAAACAATAATAATAGGCATACTCCAATAGATGATTCTATTATATAATGTTATTTTCTGATTAATCGCCCAAGCAAAATAATCACTGAAAACAAGCAAACAGAGTGCAGTTGCCGTCATAGGAATAGGCATACCTTGGTAAACAGGATTATCATGGGAAACATTGAACCATGCTAAACGGATAATTCCCGCACAAATCAATAAAATTGCTGAAATCAAGATTACCCAATTTGGATAGGTGGGATTTATTACAACAGCATCAGGTTCAGTGTAATTCATAAATAACAGTATTGCAGGTGCAACCCCAAAAACAATAGCATCACTAAGAGAATCTAATTGAACACCGAATTCGTTAATCTCTCTGGTCTTTCGGGCGATAAAACCATCAAACAAATCAGCGATTACACCTAGAAAAATCATAAACATCGCTCCTCGATATGCTCGAAATGGTGAAATAGTTAAATAAATAGAAATTGCACCGCACATTGTCCCTAGTAAAGTTGCATAATCCTTAAGCTTCAGATTTTTTAGCATAATTAATCTTGCATTTTGTTAATCTATCATTTTATTAAAAAATTCGTTTCTATTTTCTCGAAAATTCAAATAATTACAAATCCTTATTTGTATAGAATTTCTTTTTTTTTTTACAGATAATAAAAATATTACGATAAAATTTTACGGAGACTGGAATCGTGAGAATAATTTATATAAAAGAACGAATCAAGCAAAATTTCTTCTCAAATCTAATTAATATATTTCTAATTATTCTATTATTCTTCATTATAAACGATTTGAAAAACTCATTTGGATATATCAAAATTCCTTTATGGTTGTTATCAATTTTTCTTGTTGGAGGATTTTCGTTAATTAAATTTATAATCTTTAGTATTAGGCGTTTTTACAGTGTAGATATATTCTTTCTAAGATTATATCTTTTTATTTTACCTTATACATGGTTTAAATGCCTCATTCTTGCCACAAAATTCGATCTAGTTTCTCATAAAAAATTGAATAATTCCAAATTTCATGAGATTAATGCTAAAAAACATGAATATATGCCATTTATTATTAGACTAATAACCAAAGATTCTTTTTTATTGGAACAACTCCCCCCGATTGCCCAAAAATATTTTTTGTATTGTAAAAATAAGCAATATTCTTTTGAAGCACTCCAAAAAGTCTACGGATATTATCGAGATCCGACAATTGAATTGGCATATCGTTTTGGAAAAGGGGAAAAATTGGAGGAATTTGAAAGGGAGCGTTTAATTTATGAATCCCATCTTCAAGAACGATTGTTAATAGAAAATAATTTACCCCGTTCAAATCCAATTTTACAAGAAATTAACAAAAGACAGAAAATTCAACTAGATAATGGTTTCTCAATTATTAAGTAAGAATGTGTGGAATGATGAAAGAAGAAAAATCAAACCAATTCATTTTTTCAGAAAACCCAAATAAATCGAAACTAACGTTGATTCAAGGGGATATTACAAATCAGATTGTTGATGTTTTAGTAAACGCAGCTAATGAACAATTGATTTTAGGTACTGGAGTAGCAGGAGCCATTCGTCGTAAAGGCGGCCTTGGTATCCAAGAAGAGTGCAATAGGATTGGATATACCCCAGTGGGAAGAATTGCCATTACCTCAGCTGGAAATATTAAACAAGTAAAATATATCTTTCATGCTGTAGGTCCACAGTTCCATATGTATTCTCCTAAAAAAGCAGATGAATTACTCAGGTCCACAATTACTCAGAGCAGTAATAAATTGGTTGAATTAAATCTCACATCGATTGCATTCCCTGCAATATCAACAGGAATTTTTGGCTTTCCTAAAGAAAGAGCAGCAAAAGTTATTCTTTCCGAATTAATCAAATTTCTGAAAAATTCAACAAAATTTTTAGATGTGCGGGTTTGCTTATTTTCTGATGATGATTATACCATTTTTAATTCAATCTTTCAAAAAATATGTTAAAAAAGTTGGAAAAATTCCCACAGATTTTCTTATTTTTTTCCAAGATTTTAAAAAAAAAGCAATTTTTTAAGATCACTTAGCAACATATACATATAGAATTACCAATCAATAACGGGAGAAAACCTATGTCATTAGATCAAGAATATAAAGAATTCCGTGCTTTCCAGCTAACGAATGAAGGAGATAGCGAAGAAATTGACATTTCTATTGAAGATGTTAAGGATTTATTCACTAGTGAAGGAGTATTTCTATTAGTTCGCTATGATATCCGACGTATTTTTATCTGGAAAGGTCCAAGATCACCTGTTCGTAAAAGATTTATTAGTTCTCGAGTTGGATCAAAAATACAAGAAGAATCAGCAAAATTCGGTAGACATCTAAAGATTGTGAGTGTAGATGCTGGTGATGAACCATTAGAGTTTTTACGTGCATTTAATCTTCAATCTTATGAAGTATCAGAAAATGAAAAGCCAGAAGATATGTATTACTTACGAAATGAAGAAAGACGAAAACTCGAAGAAGAAGAATTGCTTAAAGGAACTAAATCAAAAAAGAAAGAAGAACAAGAATATTGGAGCCCACTATTGGAAGAACAGAAGCACCTAAAAGAAATGGAAAAGATGAAGAAAGCAGCATTCCAAGGATCTAGTGAATCAGATGGCTCTACGAAAAAAACATCCCATCGTAAAGAGAAAACCATCATCTCAAATCCAATTCCGAAACGAAAATCACACAGTCCATCTTATTTCTCGAAAAAACATGAATCTCCCAATTTGAATAAAGAAATTGAAAATGAAATTTTGGATTTGATATTAGAAACACAGCCTCCAGAAAATCTGAATCGAATGAATATCATTATCGGAAATTCAGTTTATTCACCAAAACGGATGATTTCTATGTTATTCGGCAAGGAAGTGGAAGAAATCAAATGGTCAAAAATGGAAAATATACCTGATGGAAATATTGATATTGCATCAAATTTGCTCCGGATTTACTGCAAGAATAATCAAGTACAAGGAATTGAAATTTACCAAAAAAAAAAAAATAAAAATAAAAAATCATCCAAAGAAAAAGCCGAAAAAAAGGAAAAATCAGATAAGAAACGAGAATTAAAGAAAATTCCTTCAGCATAAATGGAACTTCTCGTTAATTTCTAAATAAAACTTTTTTTACTATCTTTTCTTTTTGTTCAATCATGAATTCAGAAGTGGTTGAGCGATTTTTAAAATATGTTAAAATTCATACGACGAGTAAGGAAGGAGTAGATAAAATACCAAGTACGGCGCGACAATTAAATTTGGCTCATTTACTCCTAAAAGAAATTCAAAGCTTAGGTTACCAAGATGTCAAGGTAACTGAAAATGGTGTAGTTATTGCCAATATTCCCAGTAATCTACCACCTGAACAAGCAAGTAAAATTCCCATTATATGTTTTAATTCCCACATGGATACTGCACCATCAGCTCCTGGCGAAAATGTACAACCGCGCATTGTCACTTTTAAGGGGGAACCTATTTCCTTAGAAAAAAATCCAGACTTGCAAATAAATCCTCAAGAAATACCCACCTTTCAAAGGTTTATTAATACAGATTTAATCATCACAGATGGAACAACATTATTGGGAGCAGATGATAAGGCCGGAATTGCTGAAATTATGACAGCACTTTCACATCTCTCTTCTAATCCCGAGATCCCCCATGGAAATTTAAAAATTGTTTTTACTCCAGACGAAGAAGTTGGTAAAGGAGCGGATTCAATTTCGGTGAAAGAAATTGGTGCTCAATTTGGTTACACCATCGATGGTGGCAGAATGGGAAGTATTGAGATCGAAAATTTCAATGCTGCCAGTGGAACTGTTACTGTTAAGGGATATTCAGTTCATCCTGGTTTTGCGTTCGGAAAAATGAAGAATAGCATGAAATTGGTTCCAGAATTATTAAACTTGTTTCCTCCTGATCAAACTCCTGAAAACACCAAAGATTATGAACCATATTACTATCCTGTTCACTTAGTGTCAACAACCGATGAAACCAAATTGGTATTTATACTCCGAAATTTTGACGAACAAGATTTAGACCGCCAAATTAAACATATTGAAGAAGGGGTAGCCCAAATTCAAGCACACTATTCAGATTTTCCAATCAAATTACAAATAAAAAAAGGATATCGAAATATGAAATCAATTTTAGATCAGTATCCTGAAGTTGTTTCCATCGCGAAAGAAGCCATTGAATCTGTGGGATTGGAAGTAATAGAAGAACCTATAAGAGGTGGAACAGACGGTGCCCGGTTTTCGTATGATGGGATGCCTACTCCAAATATCTTTACTGGAGGTTATAATTTTCACAGTAAAAAGGAGTTTATTCCTATCGTTGCAATGGAAAAAGCAGTTGAAGTAATTCTAAAAATAATTGAACTCTATGTAGAAAAATTCACCAATTAAAATCAAGCAGAAAGTGGTTTGGAATGATTGGATAAAGATTGCTTAATTTCTTCAAATTGTGATTGAATCCACTGCATCATAACTTTACAATCTTTCTTTTTTTCAATAAGTTCAGGTGTCGCCCCAAAAAATTCAATTTGATATTTTAAATTATCTAGTTTTTTTTGCATTTCTTCCAATTCTGACTTAAAACTATCTAATAAATAATGAAGTTCTTGTTCCTTTTTTTCTTCTGCCTTAGCTAATTTACGCTTTAGAAGTGGATTCATAGATGTTCACTCTAGTGATTATGGCTTAATTATATAATACCAAAAGAAATGGAAGGTATTTAAGATTTCTAATTCGAATGTTTCCAACATTCCAGAAAAATGAGAATTCTTTGCTCAAATAAATATTTTATTAAAGATAGAAATATTATTGAGTTAATATAAAGAGGAAGAAGAAAGCGGCCAAAGGCCACGACATTATTTCTTTAGGCATTATATAAAAAGGTTTTGAAAAAATTCTGGGAATAAATCTAATAAAAAAGTTAAAAAATTTCTAATTTTATATTGAGAATTTTGAAAAAGCTAATTAATCTTCAATTTGGCGAAATCGGTAAATCAGGTAAGCAATGATCGTGAAAATGAATATATATATAATCAAACCGATTAAAGCCGCAGATTCTGAAGGGGTAAACCAAGTATATATGGTTAATCCTTCTATATCTAATTTAATAAATCGTTGATCAGGCATATTTAAAATATTTGATATGATATTTCCATAATAATCAAGCAAAAAGAGCGGTTCAACAGATGTAGATAACGAAAATATGGAATTTATAATCGGAAATGCAATGATGATCAGAAGTAAAGTAGTGATTACTGCCCCACTGCTTCTTTTTACAATGGAACTGAAGAAAATTGAGAAACTCAGAAGAGCGATATAATACAACACTGCAAAACCAAGACTTTTCCAGAAGCTTAAAGGAATGACATCAAACTCAAGAAATACAGGAATAACCACTAACCAATAATAGAAAACCAGAATTATCCCTCCTTGAATCAGACCGCTGAGATATCTTCCTATAAATAGACGCGATTTTGATATTTTTGGAAAAAGTAAATTTCCGGTACGTTCTTGAAAATCAACAACCAACATGTTGGAACCGTAGCTTACGGCTAAAATTAAAATGAATAAGCTAATAAAGGAGAAATAATTTTGAATATAAGCTTCTACCGTGGGAAAAGCTTGTGAATTTCGATTAATCTGCCATACACCCAATAATAGGGAAAGAGCGAAAATTACTACCGCTACCGAGCTTAAAATCAAGATTTTTCGCCAATTCATTTGAAGATCAAAAATCAAAGTGTCAATTATTTGACTGAATCTCCGTTGATAGCGAAATTCCTTATCATTGGATGGATTTATTAACTCAGATTTCTGCATTAGAGAATCGCCTCCACCTTTATTGATCTTTTCTGGGAATCCAGTGATTCACTTTCACTTTTAGAAATATAACTCATATACAAAGCCTCAAGAAGACCTGCTTTTGGAACTGAAAATTCCAACACTTTAATGCCATTATCCATCAAAGCCTTCAAGATTTGGTGCTGTTTTTCAGGATTACCGTCAAATTCAATGGTGTAATAATTTCCATCTTCAACGTAATGAATTGAATTAAGATCGATAAACTCATTTAAAATTTTATACAACTCCGGAATAAGGGTCGTTTTCAAGGCCGGCATATTAAGAACTTCCAAATTAATGGTGCTACTTTTTGCCTGTTGTTCTAAATTTTCTAGAGTATCACATGCAATTAATTTCCCATGAGAGATAATCGCTATCCGATCAGCCACTTCACTTACTTCATAAAGAAGATGACTGCTTAAAAACACGGTTTTACCTTGTTCTTTCAATTTTAGAATAAAATCACGAACTTCTCTACGGGCAGCTGGATCTAAACCGGTGTATGGCTCATCAAGGATGATTACTTCAGGATCATGAACTATCGCACTTAAAATGCCAATTTTTTGTTGCATTCCTTTAGAAAATTTTCTTAATTTCTCATCAATCCATTTAAATAAACCCATTTTCATTACAATGGTTTCCACGCGTTTGGAAATCTCTTCACGGGGATAACCCTTTAACTTA
>Ga0164318_10002098_pt1 | contig 18300 bp, 11 predicted proteins | sample GuaBasSedimGuay9_FD_113734 | JGI IMG/M metagenome (GOLD analysis project Ga0164318, IMG submission 113734) | Subseafloor sediment microbial communities from Guaymas Basin, Gulf of California, Mexico - Guay9, Core 4571-4, 0-3 cm | ecosystem: Environmental > Aquatic > Marine > Hydrothermal vents... | reverse complement strand
TGGACAGCCACTGTGGCACCCCGTTGGAGCGTGCACAGTGGCTGCTCACCTATGAAGTGGTTCCACCCTCTTTTCGTATAAATTCTGATGAATAATGGAGTTGAAGCATTAGCGCTACGAAGGTCCGTGAGAAAAGCTGGTTAGTCCGAGACCGGTTTCTGTTCATCCACCGGGACATGGTAGGTCCCGTTGATAATTTTTTTCTCTAGATGACGGACCATTTTCAGGACATCCGCGGGCAGGGTTTTTTCAAACGCGTGAAAAGGGGCAAGGCGGGCACCGCCCTTGGCCATCATGGACCATTCCCTGAGGTCCATGGCCACCCAGGCTTTTTTCTTTACCATTTCAATGGCAAACTTGATGGTGGGATACATGTCCCAGACCGGTGAAGTAATCACCACCGAGGGAGCGAGACCGTTTTGGTCGGACATGTTGCCGAAGGCAAGAATACCCTTTTCCTTGGCGGCTTCAAAAACGCCGAATCGTTCAGCATAAATCAAGTCCGCGCCCGCTTCGATCTGGGCAATGGCGGCTTCCTTGGCCTTGGGAGGATCGAACCATCCGCCGATATAGGATATTTTGACCTTGACTTTGGGGTTGACCTTGAGGGCACCGGCCTTGAATGCATTTACCAGGCGATTGACCTCGCCGATGGGGATCGCCGCAACCACGCCAAGCACGTTGGTCTTGGTCATTTTGCCGGCAATAATGCCGCAGAGATACGCGGGTTCTTGAATCCAGTTGTCAAAGACGGAAAAATTCGGGGCGACGGGGCCGAATTCCGATCCAAAGGCAAAGGCGGTCATCGGGTAGTCCTTGGCCACCCTGCGGGCAGGTTCTTCACCCGCAAGAAACGCATCGCCTACGATCAGGTCAAATCCTCTCTCAGCATATTCCCGCAGCACTTTTTCGAAGTCGGCAGCTCCAACTTTTTCCGTGAACTCATAGTGGACACCCTTCATCTGTTTCTTTGCTTTCAGACACGCCTGGTGGATGGCACCGTCCCACGGCTCCTCAATGGCGGTTTGAAAAATGGCTGCGATTTTGAATTGTTTTGCGTAACTCGTTGAAATCCCAAAAGAGATAAGGGTGAGAGCAATCATGCTGATCAACGCGACTTTTTTCATACAGCGACCTCCTTTGACGATTAAGAGAAGAAGTGAAGTGATGGCGACAGGACTTGTTTTCCGGAGAAAGACTTTAGGAAAACTTGGCTTTTGTGTCAAGAGAAATGGCAAAGTTTCAGGCCCCCGTTTGCCTCTTTCGGTGCCAAAAAAAAGGGAGGTAAGAAAGATTTCCGTGACTACATCGAGGGGACCAATCACCTCATCTTTGAGCAAAATTATACCTATTGCTCTTTACTCAAATGCAAAACAGTGATAAATAATAATTTCAAAACAAGAAAACAATATATCGCACAGAGTCAACAAGGATCACAGCAGACTCTGCATTCTTCGTGGAAAAAGAGAGTCCAACTTTGTGAAATTTCCGCTTTGCTCAGGCTGGCGTGAGAAAGAATTCAAAGCCGAAGGCTTTCGATAAACCAGAATTAATTTGGCAAGAATCCGTGCAAGGTTCACAAAATGCCACTTGCGTTCAATCTTAGTAGGCAAGTCTGGGGCCCCATGGACATTTCCAGTAATTGGCTAGCGCAAGGAGAATTTTATCGATGTTGACAAAGCTGACAGTTCGGAATTTTAAGAGATTTGAAGCTGTTGAGGTTGAGTTGGGCAACCCTGTTGTTTTCATAGGTCCAAATAATTCCGGCAAGACCACGGCATTGCAAGCACTGGCCTTTTGGGATATTGGGCTTAAACGCTGGAATGAAAAAAGGAAGGGGAAGACATCGCCTGAGAAACGGCCTGGGGTGACAATCAACCGAAGGGACCTGGTAGCTGTGCCGGTTCCTGATGCGAAACTCTTTTGGCGCGGGCTTGCTGTCAGAGATGTCAGAAAATTGTCTGGAAAACAGGACACAAAAAACGTGTTTATTGACATTATTGTCGAGGGGATAACTGCTGATAAGACATGGAAATGCGGCCTGGAGTTTTACTATGCTAACGAGGAATCATTTTACTGCAGGCCCCTTCGTCTTTCTGAAGAGAAGAATCCGGAAAGAATGCCTGTCCCCGAGCAAGCAGATAATCTGAAGTTAGCGTTCCTCCCCCCTATGTCAGGGCTGGCCGCAAACGAAAACAGGCTTGATCCGGGTGCCATAAATGTCCGTGTTGGCGAAGGCAGAACAGCCGAAGTTCTCAGAAACCTATGTTACATGATTCACACCAACCAGGAAGACCGCTGGCAGGGGCTCACTGACCATATCAAACATCTTTTTGGTTCAGAGTTATATGCTCCCCGCTATATTACCGAGCGGGGAGAAATTGTTATGACTTACAGCGAACACGGCATTAAGCTTGATCTCTCTTCTTCAGGGAAGGGCCTTCAGCAGACCCTTCTTCTCCTGGCTTACATGTATGTCCATCCCGGTGCTGTGCTTCTGCTGGATGAGCCCGATGCACACTTGGAGATTCTGAGACAGCGACATATTTATCAGCTCCTGACTGATGTTGCTCAGAAAAATAGCAATCAAATTATCGCGGCAAGCCATTCTGAGGTTCTGCTAAATGAGGCTGCACAGCGTGACGTTGTCATTGCCTTTGTGGGGAGGCCTCACCGCATCAATGATAAGGGAAGTCAAGTATCAAAAGCATTGAAGGACATAGGATTTGAACATTATTACCAGGCGGAACAAACCGGTTGGGTATTGTACCTGGAAGGCTCAACAGATCTGGCTATCCTTCGGGAATTTGCTGAAAAACTTGAATACCAGGAGGCAATAGAGGCCCTTCAAAGACCTTTTGTTCATTATGTGAGCAATCAACCTCCTGAGGTAAGAAAGCATTTTTTCGGTCTCAGGGAAGCGGTGCCAAGTCTAAAAGGCATAGCCATTTTTGACAGACTTCCTCATGTGCCGTCTGAGGATATGGGGGCTCAACTTTGTATGTGGAGGCGTCGTGAGATCGAAAATTACCTCTGCTACCCAGAGGTCCTTGATGCCTATGCCGCTGCAAGCGGGACCGAAAGTCTCCCGGGGCCACTCTTTGAGGCAGCCCATACTGATTCTCGCAGGAGGGCTATGCGAAAGACTATAGTGGAGATGATTGATGCATTAGACACCTTGGGGAAAGGGTCTCCATGGGACGGTGATATGAAGGTCAGCGATGATTTTCTCATTCCTCTCTTCAGGAAATTTTTCAGGAAGTTAGGTCACTACAACGTGATGGACAAGAAGAGTTTCCATGAGCTTGCGCGTTTTGTTCCAAAGGATCTTATTGATCCGGAAGTAAAGGAAAAGCTGGATACCATTGTGTCCGTAGCGAGATCCGCTCGACCGAGAACAGATTGACATGGATTCCGACCCTGAGATGAAGGGAAGAATTTGGAGTGTTACTGCGATACAATGATGCGGGTCAAAAAGAGCAACTTCTTCGATAAATTTATTCAGTGAAAGATATAACGTGCGAGCGGTCATTGGGCAGGGGGACTGAGCATCTCGATTAATTCATCCCTGGAGAATAACTTGAGCATATTCGCATCGTCCTCCTTTATGATGCTTTCCATCAGGTTTCTCTTTTTCTCAATGATGGCCGATATTTTTTCTTCGAGCGTTCCTTCGGTAACAAGTTTGAATACCTGAACCCCCCGAACCTGCCCGATCCTGTGGACCCTGTCGGTGGCCTGATCTTCCCTCGCAGCGTTCCACCATCTGTCATAATGGATTACCACGGAACCTCCGACCAGATCAATTCCCATTCCGCCCGCCTTGAGGCTGCCCAGGAACACCCGACAATCCGGATCATTGTTGAATTGTTCAATGATTTTGCCCCTGTTTCGGCTTGAGCCGGTGAGTATCGTATGGCCAATCTGTTGATCTTTCAGGTGGCTTTGCATAAGTTCCAGGGTTTTTAAAAACTGGCTGTAGACCACGATTTTTTGTCCGCTTTCAAGCCCTTCCGAGAGGAGTTCTTTGAACAGTTCCCATTTCCCGGACTGGTATTTGTCAAAATCATTGGTGCTGTTTTCAAGCATAGCAGGATGATTGCAAATCTGCTTGAGAAGGTTCAGTATGGCAAAAACGTGCATATAGGGTATCCGCTCAGCACTATTCTGGATGGTACCAAGGATGGGTTTCGCCTTGGATACTATGACCTCCCGGTAAAGCCGAACCTGGTCATCACTCAGCCTGCACGTCCTGATGTCTTCAATTTTTTCAGGCAATTCAGCAAGGACACTTTTCTTGAGACGCCGCAGGGTAAAGGGGGATATGAGTTTTCTGAGTTCTTCTTCTTTTTCACGATCCGCATGGGTTTGAATCGGCACGGTGTAACGGGCCTCGAAGTCTGAATCCTTCCCAAGATAGCCGGGAACCGTGAGGTCAATGAGGGCCTTGAGTTCGCCGAGATGGTTTTCTATGGGAGTGCCGGTAAGTCCCAATTTTATCCGGGCATCCAGTTCCCGTGCCGCCCGATGAGTCAGTGTCTCCGGATTTTTGATATGCTGTATTTCGTCAAATACAGCCATGAAAAAGGGGATTGCTTTCAGCTTTTCAATATCTCGCATGAGGATTCCATATGAGGTCAGCAGGATATGGGTATCTTCGAGGGCTCTTGAGAGATTTCTCTCGAGCCCATGATACACCGTAGCGCTCAATCCCGGTGCATGCTCCCTGATTTTGGCGGACCAGTGACTCAAAACAGTGGTGGGACAGACCACCAGGAATGGCGATTTGGTGTGTCCGTTTTCCAGGAGGAAAAGCATCAGTGCCATGACTTCGTGTGTTTTTCCCAGGCCCATATCATCGCAAAGCAAGCCCCCGAACCCGTTTTCCACCAAGAATGCCATCCACTCCACCCCATGCTTCTGATAGTTCCTGAGAGGAGAGGTCATCCCTTTGAGCGGCGGCAAGGAACTTATCGGCTTCAGAGCTAAGGTTCGATTGAGCCGGGTGCTTTGATCATTGCTGCCTAATACCCGCACGGGGCCCTCAATTCCAGCCTGCATGCGGAGCAGGTCCATCAGAGAGAGTTTGACGATGTCGGGTCGGGCTGCTCTTCGATCCGCCGGGGAATCGTCACAGAAACCGAGCCCCACAAGTTTTTCGGATTCGCAATCAATCCATCCCTCCGGGCATGGGAGGAACCGTTGGCCTTCTTTCCTGGCTTTGAGCATTTCGGCAAGGGATACGGAAGCATTTCCAAAACCATAGGTCACGGAAAGCCAGTACCAGTCGCGCTCTGTGGCATCAGGCGATATTTCCATCAGGTCGGGTTTTTTGAGGATCTGAAGTCGGTTGTCGTGTGAGTCAACGATGTCCACTTTCCCGTGCATCCCCTGATCGATTTCTTCCAGAAATGACGGTACTTGAGATTTCTTGAGTGTCATCTTGATGGGAGCCTTGAATTTTCGCAAGCTTCCCGGCTTTTCAAGTTCAGCCATGATTCCGAGTTCCTTGACATAAACCAGGCTGCCATACCGGTAACGATCCAGTTCTTCACCCCCGAGGAATATGTCCTCGCCGTTTTTTTGAATAACCTGAATGACGTGTCTGACCTCAAGATCAAGTTCGGTCTTCTGATCGACTTTAAATAACGATTTTAAAGGGATAGGCTGTATTGCCATAAAATGCTGGTTGGAGATTTTATCCTTGAAATTGAGCAGGATACGTCTTACGGCCGTTCTCGGGACCGCAAGCCGGAATAGGATATTTCTATTGTTTCCCATAAATTTCAGAAAAAAGGTCCCTGTGGATTCTTCGATGGCAGGCTCCAGGGACAAGGATGATCCTCCGAATTCCCGATATCCGTGGTAGGCCACACGGTACCAGAAGCTTTCCTCATGAACCATAAGCCTTGTCTTGTGACCAAAATCTGCCATGGCCCTTTCATTTTCCCGCAGGGTAAGGAGAGAAAGCCTCTTCAGCATGTCAGCTCTCGAAAGAACAAGATCTTCTCCGCCGTTGACCGAAAAACGCTCCAGGAAACGCGAGCCGTCCGGACCTGTTGAATAATATGTGAGCAACTCCGCACCATCCTTATCCAGTAATCGGAGCATGCCTTTTTCTTTTGTTCCCGGCCTGGCCAGGCGAACGGACTCCACCGGCAGGGGCCGTTCTTCTACCAGGATAGCGGAAAGCCGGTGCCAAAAACTCTCCCTGAAATCCTGGTACGGCCCTTTTCCATTGGAGTGTCTCCTGATAGCATTGATGAAACCTGAAAGTGCCAGGAGATGGGAACATGTTTTCTTTTTGAAGGTTTGACAGGTGCATGACCGGAACGGGGATATGTCAGATCCGTTGTCCACAAAAACGGCTACGCCGGGTTCGCGGTCTGCTTTTTCCGGCATCAGGGCGTAGGCGTGCCGGTGAAATTCGAGTAGCTGGAGTTTTTCTTTTGCAATACCACGTATGTGATTCATTCTTGATTCTGCGTTTTTTGGGGGATCAAATAACTTTTTATTGTGTTGGCTATGTCTTGAGACTGGCCCATGTGTATAGAATTAGCAGAATATGATGTCAAGGCCGGAGTGCGCGCCGAGTGTTCGCGATGTTCGGGCAAGATCAATCGGGAGGCTTGAAGGCAAGGTCCACCATGTACGGGAAGTGGTCGGAGGGGTAGCGGCCGTTGAAATGGTCCTGGATGATAACCGCATCCCTGACAGCGAAGCGAGAGCTCGCCAGTATCCAGTCGATGCGTCCTTTCTGGGGAATCCCAGTAAAACCATGATGCGTGAAGCCATCCTGGCGTTCTTTCCTGCCGAGCACTTGCCAGGTGTCGAGAAGATCTGTCTCCGGTTTGAGGAGCCGTTGATGAACGTTTGAGCCGGGGATATCGTTGAAATCTCCCATCAGGATGACCGGTTCTTTGCGCTCTGCCACCCATGCGGCGATGATTTTCGCCTGTTCATATCGTGCTTCAGCACCCTTGTGATCAAGGTGGGTAACCGCAGCCCATATCTTTTCTCCGCTCTCTCGAATCGTAACCATGGCACAATTGATCATCCTTGGAAAGGCACTGTCCCAATTTTTGCTGCGGTGGATGCGGGGGGTCTTTGACAGCCAGAATTCTTCTCCATGCAGGATCCGGAGCTTTTTGTCGCGGACAAAGAGGGTGGGGTACTGGCAGGTACTGTCAATGGTGCGGTCAGGGGCGTTCAGAGAGTAGCCGGATAGATTGTCTCTGAAGAAAAGAAGCTGGTTCCATTTTCCCTCCTGGGTACCAATGATATCCGGCTTATAACGCTCGATTACCTTGATGACCAGATCTTTTCGGTGAACCCAACCGTTTTGTCCGTCCCGGTCGTTTTCAAACCGGATATTGAAGGTCATTATACGCATGTTTTATACTCCGTATATTCGGCCGCCGCCGGGGGTGTTTTCACGGTAAATGAACGAGAAAGTCTTCCCGCTCTGAGTTGCTCTGTTGCGTGTTGCTGCATCAGACAGGTGGCCGGGATATGTTTTGTCATTGAGGCATTTGGATTTTATTTGACATTTGGGCTTTGACATTTGTCATTTCCGCTTTATCCAAGTTTTAAGCATCACAGAAGTGGCCTGAGTTGTCAATTGAGAATGAGCATCAACGGGGGGCGGAACAGACTATGTCACAATGCCGGGTAGGAGTGTCAAAAAAATGCCGAAAAGCGGGCTCAAATAAATGCACCGCTCAAGTTCTTCCTGTGGTATAATAGAAAAGAGCAAAAAGGAGCGTTTCTGTCATTCCAAGAATGGGTCAGGGAAACGATCCTGGCCTGTTGTGGCATGTAAATTGCTTCTCTTTCAAAAAAAGCCGAAAGAGATCATTCGGACCGGCATGAAAAGGAGAAAGCCATGAGGTCTGCACCCCAAATCCTCAGCAGCCTGTGCGAGAATCTCCAGGAACGAAGCCGCGGTTCCCCTCTTCCCTTCCACGCGTTTCTTGAACTCGCAGCAGAAAAACCCGCATTCATCTTCCGGGACATTTTCCAGGTATTTCACGACATGGTGAAAGAGTACGTGGGTGACGGTGTCGATGAGTACCCGGACGACCCTGAATCGATCAATTATGTGTATTATGATTGCAGCAGACTCTTCATAGAAGATACGGATCATCCCTTTTTCGCAGACAGGCTTTTTGCCAACAGGTTTGTCAATCACGTGGCCTCATTCAGGAGAGGCGCCCAGCAGAACCGGATCTACATCTTCGAAGGTCCCCACGGAAGCGGAAAAAGCACCTTCCTCAATAATCTCCTCCTGAAATTCGAACAATTTGCAAACACGGAAGAGGGTGCCAGCTACGAAACGGTGTGGCGGCTCAACCGCAAAGAGCTGGGTTTACACCCCGAGAGCGAAGCCCACACGCTGCTATTGCAGCTCCGGGGGCTGGCGGAAGAAGACCCCCTTGTTCCGGTAGGGGTAACCAGGGATCGGTTGATGGGCCTTTCCAGGAGTGAATACCTGGAAGTTCCCTGCCCAAGTCACGACAACCCCCTTTTGTTGATTCCAAAACCTTACCGGAGACAGTTGCTGGACGAGCTGATCGAAGAAGGCCCTTTTAAGAAGAAGCTTTTTTCGGAAAAACAGTATGAATGGGTATTTCGGGCGAATCCCTGTACTATCTACGAGATGAACGAGGATCAGATCGCAAGGGATATCCAGAACTACGTCTTCAGCGTTAATTTCGAGTCCGGTTCTGTGGAGCGCTGCGATTAAGGATTATGGGAGAGATACGTTCAAGACCTATGATGGGCGGATCCGGCGAGCGGTTTCTTTTCTGATCAGGAACCTGGGGAGGAAATACGGGTATACAGAACGGGGGGCACGTGAAGTCTGCGTGTATGCAATAGATAATGAACTGTCAAAGGTGTTTTCTGAAAAATAGAGGCTTGGGAAAGGAAAAAGAACCGGTTATTTGAGGGGGAGAGAAGATGAACGACAACAGGAAAAGGTTGCAGGATCATCTGGGCGCGGTGAAAGAGGGAAACAGGCGCTTTGAAAATGCCTTCCAGGGGGTAACCAGGATGATCCTGGAGAGACCAATCGAGAAGGTGGTGGTAAACGGGAAGACTACCTATGACTTTGCCATATTCCGCCAGGGGAAGAAGCACATCATCGGCATGTATGATGAGCTGAACAGCTTTGTGTCCTATGTAAAGGATGCCGCTGAAGGGGGGTCCTCCAAAGAGATGGCCTTTGTCCTGGTAGGGGAGCCAGGGAACGGAAAAACCTTTTTTGTGGATTTTCTCTGCATGAAATATCGGGATTTTCTTTCTCAGGAGAAGAATCGGAAATACACGTTTCGGTTTATCAATATTGATAAGCTGGAGGGATACGGGCGCCTGAAGGTTATTGAATCCCAGACCTATGAAGATCCAATGATCCTCGCTATGAACCTTTTTGAAGACCCAGACGAGACGAAAAAGTATCTCGGAGAAAAGGCAGGGTTTGATGACGAAGAGATAGCGCGGTTGTATGAGAACTACCGTCCCCTGGGAGCATGCAGCGGGTATATATGGAATGACATTCGTGCCCAGACCGGCGGGGATATTGATGACATGCTGAAGTTTGTGGAGATCGTTCCGGTTCCCCTGACCGAGAGCCTGGGCACGATTACGGGGAAATACCCGGCCAAGGACAAGATCACCTCATCTGCAGTGGATCTCCTCGGGGAGGAATCCATTCAACGCTTGCTCCACATCACCGATACCAACAATCCGTACCGCTTTGACCTGCGGCGGGGGGCCCTGGCAAGGGTGGCAGGAGGAGGCATCCATTTCAGTGATGAAATCTACAAGAACAAGAAAGACCTGGTTCAGGTATATCTGGGGGTTATCCAGAACCGGACCATTGAAATCGACGGGTATAAATGGCCCATTGATTCCCTGATCATTGCCACCAGTAACAACAATGAGTTTTACCGTTTTCTTGCAGAGAAGGAAGAAGCTCCCATCGTGGACCGGTGCCGCATCTGTTACGTGTCGCACAACACCAACTACAAGCTCCAGAAGGACCTTACGGCCTATGCCATCGGCAGCGAGGCCCGGACTACCCTTACCAAGGAGAAGCTCCACCAGGATCCCAATCTGAATTATGCCGCATCCGTGGCCGTGGTGCTCACCCGGCTGCCCCGTTCAGAGAAACTGACGCCCATTGAAACAATGAAGCTGGCGGCCGGCGAGGTTGCAGGAGAAAAGAGCATCAAGACGCTGGCTGAGGTCATTGATACCCTGAACCAGGATCCGGAGATTACCAATCGTTTTGGGCAGAAAGGCCTTGGACAGCGGAATCTGGGACGGGCGCTCCAGCTCCTCATCGAGAGTTCGGAGACGAACGAAGGGGAGTGCATGTTTGCATACGATATTTTCAAGGCCTTGGAACGGGTTGTGCTGGATTATGTGAGCGAGGCAAATGACCGGATCAAGTACCTTGAGGACCTAAAGACCGCCAAGGGGCTCTACCGGGAGAGGATCATGACGGAGATGTTCAATGCCTACATGGATGAACCGTTTGCCATCCGCAAGGATGTCATGAACTACGTAAATATGATTATCGGCATTGACGCGGAGAGCCTGGGCCCTGACAAGATGTGGAAATACAAGGATCCTCAGACCGGGGAACTCAAGGCCTTGAAAATAGATGAACGTTTTATCAAGAGCGTTGAAGAGCGTCTCCAGCTCAAGACCGAAGAACAGCGAGAGACTTTCAGGACATCCATTCGGAAAATTTACGGCCAGAAAATTTCGGTGGATCCCAATTATGATTTCATGGACAACCTGGAACTGGTCAAGGCGGTTACGGATGTCCGTCTGAAATCCGACATCGCGGGCGCGGGAAGCCTGATCGGGGCCCTGGCAAACCGTACCAATGAAGAAAACCAGAAATTGTATGATCGTATGATCGAGACGATGTTGGACAAACTGGGATATTGCAGAACCTGTGCCCAGAAGACCATAGAGTATTTCTGCACCCAGGAGGATGAGCAGTAGAGGCAATATGGATCCGAAGGAACGGAAAATGGTTGAAAAGCTGAAGGCGGAGGGTCTGAGCGGAGACCGGGAGCGAAAAATCCTCCTTGAGCTTCACTTCAAGGGCACTCATGCCTTTCACGAGGCCTCAGTGGACACTGAAGAAGGCGGTTTCTGCCCGCAACCGGGAAGTGTCTACGCGTTCAACGACTTGTCATCGCTCCAGATGCTGGCCCCGCCACTGGGTCCATACACCACTTGTATCCGCTCGATTGATGAGCTGCTTGAACGGGATAAACAGCGGGAAAAAGACGGGTTTCCCCGAAAAATTCGCGTGGGCCGTCTGGTGAAGCCGGGAAAAGGGGGAAAAGACAAAATCGTAGTTGTCCCCACCACGGTCGAGGAAAAATTTATCCATGACGCGATCCGGAAGCCTGGCGAAGGAGATGGATCATCGGGCGGGTCAGGCGAGGGAGAAGAGGGTGAGGTCATCGGCGAGCAGCCTGTGCGGCCCGAGGAAGGGGGTTCCGGCGAAGGACCCGGGCAGGGCGAGGGCGGCAGGCATGAGATGGAATCAAATGCCTATGACCTGGGGCGTATCCTTTCCGAGAAATTCGAACTGCCTAACCTGAAGGACAAGGGGAAAAAACGTTCTCTCAGCCGGTATACCTATGATCTTACCGACAAGCACCGGGGTTTCGGCCAGATTCTGGACAAGAAAGCCACCCTGAAAAAGATCGTGGAAACCAATATCAATCTCGGAAATATTCCCGATCTGGACGATATCGATACAACCGGATTCATCATCTCTCCTTACGATAAGGTGTATCGAATCCTTTCCAGGGAAAAAGACTATGAGTCACAGGCCATGGTATTTTTCCTGCGGGATTACTCCGGCTCCATGATCGGGAATGCCACCCAACTGGTGGTGACCCAGCACGTGCTGATCTACAGCTGGCTCCTGTACCAGTATGAGAAACAGGTGGAATCCAGGTTTATCCTCCACGACACAGAGGCAAAAGAGGTGCAGGACTTTTACACATACTATAATTCACAGGTGGCGGGCGGCACCAAAGTGGCGTCGGCTTTCCGACTGGTGAACGAGATCGTTGATAAGGAAAACCTGGCCAGAGACTATAATATTTATGTGTTTCACGGAACGGACGGCGACGACTGGGATACGGGAGGAAAGGAAGCTGTTCCTGAGATAAAGAAGATGCTTGCCTATGCCAACAGAGTAGGTATTTCCATTGTGCAGCATGCCATCGGGACAGAAACAGAGGTGGAAAAGTACCTGAAAAAATCAGGGCTGCCAGCGGAAAAACCGGAACTGATCCGGCTTGATACCATGGGACAGGACGCGGATGAGCCCCGGCTTATTGAAGGAATAAAGCGTCTTATTTCGTAGAAAGGCGTTTGTTCAAGGGCTAAACCTCACTAGGCTCATGCCTGCCTCGTCCCGCGTTTGACGAGAGAGGAGCATTGAGAAGGTTTTCATGGAACTTATTGATCAGCATACCAAAGAGATCATGGAAGGGTGTAAGGAACGGGCACGTGCGGCGGGCTTGCGCTTTCACGATGAGACGCTGGAATACATCGTGACGAACCGGGACCTCCTGGACCTGTCACCAAAGATGATGATTCCCACCCTTTATGATTACTGGGTCCATGATGTGGAAGTGCTGCGGGAAAAGGGGCGCTATGAATTGTATCCCAGCAACCCCTATGAAACCGTTATCAATACCAGTCCTGCCATTTCCTATTACAACGACAATAACCCCGACTGGCTCAATGTAATGATCTTCTATCATGTGCTGGCACACATTGATTTTTTCCAGAACAATCTCTTCTTCCGCCACACGTGGGACTATGACTTTTGCGGGGAGGCCCTGGCGGACAAGCGACTCATGGCACGGCTGCGCAGCGAAAAGGGCAGGTGGGTGGACTATATCATAGAATTTGCCCGGAGTATCGATAACCTGGTGGGCTATTATGGAGAATTGGCCCAGTTGAATTCATCTCCCCTGGCCCTGGAATCAAAGCGTTTGAATTTTTATTTTGACGTGTTCCTCCAGCAGCACAAAAAGGCCAAGATCAGCGATTATATGAAGCAGATAAAGAAATATAATGAGACCGTCAAGGAGTTCGGTGATCAGGCTGAAGAGATCTTTTTTACTGAGGTTGAAAAGGAACATCCCGAATTCGAGGCATTGTTTAAGAAAAGCCAGGAGAAAAGGATCGAACACCGGGTGGACCTGCTCCAGTTTCTTTTGAATAATTCTCACTTCTTGAAAAAGGAAGAAAACAAATGGATGAAAACGATCATCCAGGTGATCCGAAAGACTTCGCTTTTTTTCCAGCCCCAGATTCGGACCAAAATCATGAATGAAGGATGGGCGAGCTACTGGCACGAAACCCTTTTCCTGCAGGATGACCGCATACAGGGGCATGAAGTAGATTTTGCGCGGGTGAATGCCGGGGTTACGGCAATGCCCCGGGTTGGACTCAACCCCTATGCTTTGGGAATGCGGTTGTTTTACTATATTGAAGAGCTGGCGGATAAGGGAAAGATTGATTATTCGTTTGAACGGATCCTCGATGCGGAGGAACGGAATAAATACGACAAACACACCGGGAAGGGGAGGGCATTTATTTTCAAGGTACGGGAAGATTTCTGTGATTTCATGTTCATCAACCGTTTCTTCGACCAGGATTTCATGACCCGGCACAAGCTGTTTGTGGCGGGAAGGAGGCTCGATCAGACGCGGATGGTGTGGCAGTATTATGTGAAGAGCAGAAAACTTGAGGACTATCGCCAGATGCTTCTTGATTCGCTGTATCACCCCCCGCACATTACCGTTGATCTGGAAAAGGCGGGCGGTGACGGAATCCTGTATCTCGTGCATCATTTCGAGGGAAAACCATTGGTGAAGCAGTTCATTAAGAACACCATGATAGGGGTCGAGTACCTGTGGGGAAAGAAGGTTCAGTTGGAGACCAGTGAAATTGTGCCTTCAGCGAAGAAGGCGCAGAATACCCTGACGTCCCTGTTTCCCCAGCCGCGGGAGGAAGTGGAAGAGGAGGAAGAGATCAAGTGGGAGCGCGTCCTCTATACCATGGAAAACCGGAAGCTTACCCGAAAAGTGATCAAGGAGTGAAAAGGGGATATGGACAATATCAAATCGGCAATCATGCACTTGGCCCATACTATGCGTGAACAGGAACAGGGAACCATGATCCCTTTTGAAGAATTCCTGGAAATGCTGGTTTCCGACCCTCAGGCAATACTCAGAAACGTGTTTCAAATTTTTCATGACATGGTGCGGAGTTCCGTGGGAGAGGGAATAAACGAATACCCCGATGATCCTGAAAACATTGGTTTTGTTTACTATGACTGCAGTCGCTTGTTCGTCGAGGGGGCAGATCGTCCGTTTTTTGCGGACCGGCTTTTTGCCAACCGCTTGGTGCACCTGGTGGAGGCATTAAAGCGGGGTGCCCAGCAGAACAAAATTTATGTTTTTGACGGGCCGCCCGGGTGTGGAAAAAGCACCTTTCTGAACAACCTGCTCAGAAAATTTGAGGAATATGCCAACACCCCGGAGGGGAAACGATTTGAAATCGTGTGGCGGCTTGACCGCAAACTCCTGGGAGGGCGGAACATGTCTGAAAGCCTTCCGGTGCTGGAAAAATTATCGGAGCTCCTTGAGCGCGGGATGCATCATGGGTATGAAGGATACAGCTCCCCCCACGAACCTGTTGTGGCTCCCGGGCAACTGCTTGAAGAAGCTCCCGGGGACTTCGTTGAGATCCCCTGCCCAAGCCACGACAACCCTATCCTGGTGGTGCCAAAGGAGCACCGGGAATCCTTTTTTAGAGAACTCCTGGGCAAGAACGGGTTCGCGCACGAACTGATGACCGCCAAGGAATACGAGTGGGTCTTCAGGGAAACGCCGTGCACCATCTGCAGTTGTCTCTATGAAGCCCTTCTCGACAGGCTGCAGAATCCGGAGAAGGTGCTCTCCATGGTCTATGCGCGTCCGTATCGGTTCCGAAGGCGCCTCGGTGAAGGAATCAGTATTTTTAACCCGGGTGATAAGCCCATGCGCCAGGAGGTCCTTTCCAATTCCATCCTTCAGAGAAAAATTGATACCCTGTTCAAGGCCAGCAAACGGGTGCAATACCTGTTTTCCCGCTACGCAAAAACAAACAACGGTGTCTATGCCCTGATGGACATAAAATCACACAATAAGGAGCGCCTCATTGAACTCCACAACATCGTCAGTGAAGGGGTCCACAAAGTGGAAGATATGGAAGAGAATGTGAATTCCCTTTTCCTGGCGGTCATGAACCCTGAAGACAAGAAAAATATCCAGGACTACCAGTCATTCCTGGACCGGATTGAATATATCAATATCCCCTATGTGCTGGACCTGAAAACAGAAGTGAAGATTTACAAGAGCATTTTTGGGGGACATATCGAAAAAAGTTTCCTCCCCATGGTCCTGGAGAATTTCGCCCGGGTCATTATCTCTTCCCGGCTGAATACGAAATCTGAGGCACTGGTGGAATGGATTGGAGATCCCGAAAAGTACAGCCTTTATTGCGACAGGAATCTCCACCTCCTCAAGATGGAGATTTACACGGGCAATATCCCCTCATGGCTTTCCGACGAGGACCGGAAGGGATTTACCGCCAAAAGGCGGCGGAAAATCCTGGCCGAAGCAGAGGCGGAAGGACAGAAGGGCTTCTCGGGCCGGGATTCCCTGAAAATTTTCAATGAGTTCTACTCTTCAGCAGGGAAAGACAGGCTCATCGATATGCCCGCCCTGACCAAATTTTTCACCAAGGTGCGGCCGGATCTTGAAAAATCCATCCCTGACGGATTCCTTGACTCCCTGGTGCAGCTCTATAACTACAGGATATTGCAGGAGGTGAAAGAATCGCTCTACTATTATAACGAGGAGCAGATTGCCAGGGATATCCAGAATTACCTGTTTGCCCTCAACTTTGAGACCGGCGTAGAGGTCACATGTACCTTTACCGGGGATCGGCTGGAAATCACAGATCCGTTCTTCGAAGCCATGGAGAAACGAATCCTTGGTGAAAAGGTGGAACCGGAAAAGCACCTTTCTTTCCGCGCCGAGACCCAGAAAGAATATACATCCAGGACCCTGACCCAGGAAATCATGGTTGAAGGGAAAAAGGTCGTCGAGACAAGGCTTTACCAGGATCTGCATGAGCGGTACGTGTACAATCTCAAGGAAAGGGTCCTGGAACCCTTTCTCAAGAACGAGAATTTCCGACGTGCCATCAAGGACTATGATACTGAACCATTCAAAACCTATGATAAGCGGATCAGGGAGGACATCACTTTTCTCATGGGGAACCTGATCGATAAGTACGGCTACACGGAAAAGGGTGCAAAGGAAGTGTGCATGTATGTGATCGACAATGACCTTGCCAAGACCTTTTCAGGAGCATAAAAGTTCATCCTGGCAGGGTCTGACCCCGTATCACTCACTGCTCTCAGCAACATCAGAGACGTTCAATTCAAGCATTTTTGTGCTGGCGAGAATACGTTCCACATTACGTTCCACAGCCTGAATCCCTTCCCCTTGTGCCTTTAATTTCAAGGCTGCTTCACGGAGTTGCCTGATCAACCGGCACATCTTATTTATTTTGGATTCATCCATTCTCTCCTCCGTGTTTTCTCAGATCCTTGAATCTTCTTGCTTTCACGTCATACCTGGGCAAAGAGCCGTAAGGATGGAAGGAGATATTATAACGCAGGTTGGTCCTGACCCTGAGCTGGTCATTGAGAAGTGCCAGGATCTTGTCCCTTGTGCCTTCCGCATCCGGTTGGAGTTCCACCTTCAACGATATGTCGTCCATATCGCCTTTTTTCTCCACGATCACTTCGTATTCATCGCCCAGTTGAGGAATTCCTCTTACCACTTCCTCAATAGCGGTTGGGGCAAGGAGAACTCCCTTCACCTTGGTAATATCATCCGCACGTCCGATAACTCCTCCCTTGATCATACGAAAGGTCCTGCCGCAACCACACTGGTCTTCATGCCAGACTATGATATCCTTGGAATCAAACCTGATGCAGGGCTGTGCTATGCGGTCAAAGGCCGTGATGACCATTTTTCCCGGCTTGCCCGGTTCCTCGATGATTTCACCGGTTTCAGTATCCTCGATCTGTACCAGGAAGAACCCTTCGTTTACGTGCAAGCCGCCCGGCTGCTCCTGGCATTCATAGCTCCACGCCCCGATTTCCGTGGCACCAATGTGGTCATACACCTTCGCACCCCAGGCCTCTTCCATTCGCTTTTTGGTTGTGGGGATACTGGCACCGGGTTCCCCTGCGCAGGTGATCCTTTCAATAGTGAGGTCGCTAGCGGGATCAATCCCCAGTTTTTTTCGGGCCGTGTCGGCCATGCCCAGCACATAGGTGGGGGTGGCCATCATGGCGGTTGCCCTGAGTTCCTGCATTTTCAAAATACGGGCTTCCGTGTTCAGGACACCGCCGGGGACCACCTCGCACCCCAGTTTCTCAGCCCCGTAATGTCCGGCCCAGAACGCAACAAAGATGTTGTAACCAAAAGGAATAAAGACCCTGTCAGAAGCTCGGTACCCCTGGGCATAGAGGATGTAGGCCCAGGCCTCGGCCCACCATTCCCAGTCCTGCCAGGTGTCCGGCTGGTAAACCGGCTGTCCCGTGGTTCCGCTGGTCTGCCGGAATTCAGTCACCTCTTCCAAAGGAACACAGAGCATGTCGCCGTACGGGTAGGGCTCTCTCTTCTGGATTTCCCTCATCATGGATTTTTCCACTTTGGGAACCCGGGCGATATCTTCCATGGACGTGATATCTCCCGGCAGAAGACCTGCTTTTTCATAAAGCTGCCGGTGGAATTTGGAGTGCTCGTAGGCCCAGTCCAGGATACGTCTGAATTTCTTTACTTGAAGCGCCTGGAGTTTTTCCCTGGGAAGGGTCTCCAGCAAGGGATTCCAGAAATGTGTGGTCATGCTATTCGGTTCCTCCCAATGCGGGCTAAGACGATCCAAGTGCATATTGGCATGCCTTTATCAATAAGTCAAAGGGGTTTCATGACCGCAAACTCAAGTGAATCGCTTATCTTACCTTTGTCTCTTTCAGTGCTTGCAAGGAGATTCATATTGTGCAATGAATAATGGCCGGAAAGTGGCAATATATGGAAGGCACTCGCTAATAGGCAAATGAAAATTTATAGTGATAATGAGTGATTATCTCTGCTCCTGAAGCACCTATGACAAACAATG
>Ga0164318_10002097_pt1 | contig 18303 bp, 20 predicted proteins | sample GuaBasSedimGuay9_FD_113734 | JGI IMG/M metagenome (GOLD analysis project Ga0164318, IMG submission 113734) | Subseafloor sediment microbial communities from Guaymas Basin, Gulf of California, Mexico - Guay9, Core 4571-4, 0-3 cm | ecosystem: Environmental > Aquatic > Marine > Hydrothermal vents... | reverse complement strand
GCTCCCATCCCTCTGTATCCTCCAGTTGATGCACCTAAACCAACAATGTAAAATGTAATCTCTCTAGCCCTTCTTCCAGCTACTGATACAGTAACTATTTCCCCTACGTCACGTATCTTAGTGCCTGTATCCGGATCCTTCCATAGATCGTTACCAACAATAACTCCTAAACCTTTTATATCAGATGTTCCCTCCTCAATAAAATCTTGCAAACTATTAACACCTATAAACTGTGGTATCCATCTTGGATCAATGGCAATCAGAGTCGCAGTAACCTCACCCTTCTGTTGAGCTATCCTCACGTTTCTTACAGCGACACCGAATACATCTCTAACACCGTAAATATTTCCAAAATATGCCAGATCAGCATCAGTAAATCCCTTTCCACCAGTTACAAGTATAGAATTAGCAAGAAAAGTTCTTTCAAGTCTTTCCTCAAAAATATTTTGAAAAGCTTGGCCTATGCCTAGTGCAAGTGAAAGTGCTATAACCGCTATCATAACTCCGAGTATGGCACCTATAGTCCTGCCTTTACGTTCCTTTAAGCTAGCAAATGATAGAGAGGCATAGTCATATAGTTTCACTTTTGTCCACCGTGTATTTTACGATATACATAATACGAAATTATTACTACAATTATCACTCCTATTATAGATATAAATATCCATGGAATAGAGCTTGAAAGATGTTCACGTTTAAATCCACCTTTAACGTTTCTGGTTGGCTTTTCTAAAGAACTATTAATATTTAACGTGACTACTCTCGAAAGAGACCAGTTTAAGCCATATACATCCGTGAACTTAATTTCGAAATCTATCGTTTGAACACCTCCCCTAATAACCTTGAAAGAGAAGGGTATGCTCATAGGAAATTGAGACTGTAATTGACCAAGGAAATAAGACTCTTGTCTAAGCGGCATTAAACCATCAGAGTGATAAGCTGTTACATTAACTTTGCTTACTGGTAATGAGCCTAAATTAATTATCGTTATTGAAACAATTATAGTCTGTCCAATAGATGGTTTCTTAGGTACTATTTCTATAGATGTAATAGTTAACTGTGCTTTTTCAACAGCAAATATGCTTATGGAACCGCTAATTTGAGCTTTTTCACGGCTTTCAGAATTATATATTAATGTATACTGTAGTATTTGTGTTCCAGTTATTGTATTAGGAATATTTAACTCTATATTCACGGTCTTTGTACCTCCTACAGGAATATCACCGACTTTGAAGTAGGTTGGATCTATGACAAGCTTTGAACCCTGTGTAGGTCTTATATATAGAACACTATCTAAAAGTGGAACATCTCCCAAATTTATTATTTTAATTCCAACTCTCTGTGAAGAACCAGTTCTAATCTTTGATGGTTCTGCAACTAATATTACATTAAATGATTTTATGACAGCCAAAGTTGATGTAAATTTTTCGTTAACCTGGTTGCCTGATTGATCAATATAGTTTGCATCAATTGTTAACACTACCTGTGAACTTACAGGTATAATTTTTATTCTAATAGTATGATTTGCATTCGACTCAATTTTATTCACTTTGACCTCTATCGGCTGATAAACATCTACCAGTGTTGCACCTGTAACCACAATTTTTGAAGATAAATCATATATGGTTCCTGTTCCAGTATTCGTAAAATCAATTGTTATTATGTTTAAATTATCCTTTTTTAGCATTGAAGGCGAAATAAAATAGGATAACCGGTGAGAGGCCGGAAAGCTTAACTGAAAGTTTATAGTTCCACTACCGACGAGATTCAATATATCATATCCATTTGCAATCCTCCTAGCTATAGCACTATACTGAATATTTATTGTAGCAAATGTTTTTTCAGGAAAACCAGTGACGTTAATTGTATACATTACTGTTTTTGGAACACCTGGCTCCCATGAACCAAGTTTAACAGGTTGCTCAGATACGACCTCTATGTTTTGTGGAAAGCTTAACGATTCTTCAACATTTAATAGTACATCTGTACCATAGTATACGATAGTTACTTGTAGGACAGCTAACCCTTTCTGAGAAGAAGGATATCTTACCCATTGATAAGATTTTAAAGCAAAATACACTTTCTGCATCGGAACACTTGCTTGTCCCCTTAGGCTATCAACATTAAATTTATTCCCCTGGTAATTTAGACTATATGCTGAAGATAAAGTACTTAGCAAAAATACCAAGGATAAAAGCAGACCTTTAAATATTATATTGTTTATTTTTACCATATCTATCACCTACTCAACTATTTTCTTCATTCTTTCCAATAATTCTTTAACTTTAACAGATATATCATCTGGCAAACCATATTCCGCCTTATACTCTTCTAAATAATTTATGTATGACTCAAGGTGAGAAACTACACTTTCTATATCGCCAGCTGGTAGAAAAACAGCCCATTCCTTTGCAAGTTTTTTTCCTTTTTCTGTTAAAGTATATATTTTCTTATTATTTTCTCCAATTCTTTTTATTAATCCTTCTTCTAAAAGTGACTTAAGTAGAGGATATATGGTTCCTGGTGAAGGCTTCCAGAATCCGAATGAAAGTTTCTCAATTTCTTTTATTATATCTATGCCACTCATTGGTTTTTTAGATAACATCACTAGAATTATTAGTTTGATCGGTCTTTGTCTAGCCCATATAAATGGAAAACCCATCTGTATCGCCTTATCGGCTTATGATATCGAAATCCGATATTTAAACCTTTCTTATCAGAATACCTAAAAAAATAATACTATAAGACTATTATTTCTGTAGAGGAAGCATATGGATATACTTATAACAAATGATGATGGTCCATATAGTCCAGGTTTGAAAGTTCTCTATGAGTCAGTAAAGGGTATTGGAAACATATATATAGTCGTGCCTGAAACACCGAAATCTGCAAGCGGTCTTGGAATAACGTTACATAAACCACTTAGAGTAAGCAGGATAAACTTTCGTGACATGGATATATTCCTTATAAATGGAACGCCTAGCGATATTGTATACATCGCACTTAATACCCTTTTTGACAAAATAGACCTGGTTTTATCAGGTGTAAATATAGGAGATAACACAAGCATGCAAGTTATCTTATCTTCAGGCACAATAGGAGCAGCAGCACAAGCCGCGCTTAGCGGTATTCCCGCTGTAGCTTTCTCAGCTGCCATTGATATTCCGGAAAAAATGGAAGAAGAAGACATGAGAAAATCACTAAAAAAGAACATTAAAAAAATTGTTTCAGGCATAGTTAGTAAAGGTTTTCCAAAAGGAATCGACATCATAAACATAAATTTTCCCAACAAGCCAACAAATATTTTTGAGTTAGCAAAAATAGCTAGAACACGCTATTCAAATATTGTCTATGAAAGAAAGGATCCAAGAGGTCAAAAATATTATTGGATCTATGGTGAACCTTTGAAGCCTGAACCTGGAACCGATGTCTATGTTGTACATGTTAAAAAGAACATTGCTTTTACTCCTATAAAACTTGATTTTAAAGATATATCACGAGATTCAGTTATTGATTTCTTAAGCTATTTGAATAAACAGTAAATATTTTATAATTCATTTTACGTTATATGATAGTCATAACATATTATAAAAATTTAATAGAGTAAAATAATATAGCCACGAGGTGATCCAATGAAGGGAACAATCGTCAATTTTAAGCTAGGAAATAAGTATGATGGCAGAAAAATAATTCTAGAATTAGAGGGTATAACAAGTCATAACCATGCTTCACAGTTTATAGGAAGAAAAGTAGTATGGATACATCCTAAAAGCAAAGATAAAATTATAGGTAAAATCGTCAGGATACATGGAAAAAAAGGTAGAGTAATAGCCGTATTCAGGAAAGCTCTTCCAGGATTAGCTTTAGGAAATACAGTCAATATAATCTGATATTAACGGATATTCATTAAAGGGCGTAAAATCAAAATATTAGAAAAATACTATGTAGAATTATGGAGAAATTGTTTAGATTTTATAAATCTCTTGAAGAAATAATTGAACATCTAAAAAGTGTTAAAGAAAACGTTGATCAGAAAGAAGTTGAGAAGGTCGTACAATTTATTCTAGATAGCAAACGCGTATTTACATACGGTGCGGGAAGATCTGGTTTTGTTGCCAGATGTTTTGCCCAGAGATTAATGCATATAAAAATAGAAGCTTACTTTGTAGGGGAGACAATAACTCCCTCTATGACAAAGGACGATGTTTTCATAGTTGTTTCTGGAAGTGGAGAAACAGCGTCTTCAGTAGCACTAGTAGAAAAAGCTAAGAAAATTGGTGCTAAAGTTATTTCGGTAACTGCTCATCGTGAAGGAACAATTTCTAAAATGGCTGATCACACATTGTTTGTTCCAGGAAAAACTAAACTAGTTGAAAAAGAATCATATGCACCATTTACATCTCTTTTCGATATATCAGTATTATCTGTCTTTGACAGCATCACATCTGAACTTATGGGAAGATTAAATGTAGACGAAAACTTAATCCTAAAAAGACATGCAAATGTGGAATAGGTGGAAAATATGGTTGACATAGTTGGTTTAGGAGAAATATGTATAGACTGGGTTTTACAAGTTGAACGTTTTCCTGAACCTGACGAAAAGATATTTTATAAAAAAAGTGAGATATTTCCAGGAGGTGTAACAGCCAACTATGTTACAGCATTAGCAAGACTGGGCGCCAATGTAGGTTTTATCGGAGGCGTTGGTAAAGATCACTACGGTAATTTTCTTATCAGCAAACTTAATGAAGAAGGCATAGATACCTCCCTTTTAAAGAGACATAACAATAGAAATACAGCAGTAAACATTTTAGCCGTTAATAAACATGGGGAAAAAATTATTTTTCAAGACCCTAATCTTAAAGAAAATGTACCAGACCCTATGTATTTGGATGAGAAATTTGTAGAATACTTAAAAAACGCTGTACTTTTACATACAACTGGTATAAAGCTTGAAACATCTATAAAAGCTGCTAAAATAGCGAAAAAATCGGGTAAATTCGTCTCATTTGACCTTGAGAAACATGTAGCAGAATATGGAATCGATAAAATTAAAGAATTACTTAAGTATACTGACCTTCTTCTTCCAAATAAGCTTGGAATAAGACAACTAACAGATACAGACGATCTTGTGGAAGCGGCATTTAAAATGAAGAAATATGGACCTAATACAGTTGTAATAACATTAGGAGATAAGGGATGCATGATTATAACAGACGAAAATACTGTAATTGAAGTACCTGCTTTCAAGGTCAAGGCTATTGACACAACAGGAGCTGGTGATGCATTTAATGCAGCTTTTACATATTCATTTTTTGTGAAAAAATGGGATTATAAAAAGGCTGCATTATTTGCAAACGCGACAGCCGCTATTAAATGTACAAAGATGGGTGCACAGACAGGACTACCACGCTATGATGAAGTGTTAAAATTCCTAAAAGAAAGAAATGTGTATCTTTAGAAACATCTTTTTTAGTATTTTTGCTTATATATTATTTTTATTTAATTGTTGATGAGAGAAAACATAATTTTAATAAGTCCTAGCTCATTAAAATTCTTCTCTGAATGGTATGAAATCAACGAGAAGCTAAAGAAAGCAACATATAGTTTTAAGATATCAGTTAAAGCATTGGAAGAACTGGGAATTTCTCTATTTGATATTTTAAACTTATATACCGGTAGACTCGTTGCATTTATTATATATGAGGCTTATATTGATTCTGAGAAAGAGCCTGATTATCAATTAATAATAGCCTGTGAACTTCTTGATATAATACTATTCCATTTACTTGATGACATAATCGACAGAAATAACAATTTATATGTCTCTTATTATGGAGAGTCAAAAATCCTGGCATTATCCATACCAATTATCTTTGAAATAGTAAATAAATATCCGTTTTTTAGCAAAATTATTCGTTTTTATGAATATGATTATTACAAACCATCTTCTTTGAAGGAATATTTACGAAAGCTTGTATTTAGTTCTTTTTATCCTCTTGAAATCATATTTGATTACATAAAACCAAATAAACAGATAAGAAAATTTTGGAAGATAACGTCGCAATACCTTAAAATTTTGGACGATATAAAGGATAACGATACATTTCTTGACAAATCTACTTTAATTGAGTTAGCTAAAAACTTTGAGAGAGATATGATTATTCAGTCAACGACTCCGCTCCAGAAAAATTTTGTAAATTATTTGATCATTAATAGGAATAGTGATATATTGGAAGAAACAGACATTAAAATATCATTATTGAAATAGCATTTAGAGATATCAATATTTAGTATTTAAAAGTTAATTAAAATTTCCTTGGGAATAGTTTCTTTTTCATCCAGCCGTATGTTAAATTGTGGTATCTCTTTATTTATTGAAACGATAATAATTTCATCGTGGTAAAGATTAGATTAAGCTAATTTTTGTAACACTTTCAATAAACAATATTTGATGTCCATTAGATAATAATTTATTTTTGTTAAGTCAAACGATCGAAATATTTAGTATGTAGGAGAATATTATTTAGGAGATTGCTATGAGTGATCTTGTTCGCCATTTTTTGATGAATTACGTAGCGAAAATTAAGAAAAAGTTTTCTATGGAAACAGTAAGTTCATTTACAGTTAGGAATCTTTATGTTTCTTCCTTTACAGATATATTACAAAGCTTTAGTGCAGAGGAAGCGGTTAGACGAACATTTACATGGGGATTCGAGATGGGGCATGAATATATGTTAGAGCTTGAGAAAGATGTAGAAAAACTGAAGCCTAGAGTTGATGCACCAGCAATTGCTAAAATGGCCTGGTATATATTTTCTGGAAAAGATCTTAGTGGCATCGATTCCAAATGGATGAATATCGATGATGCAAAATTTTTCATGGTTAAATTCTGGGATGATAATTGTCCCTGGTGTAGAGGAGTCGAATTAGCTGAGAAAAATCTAAAAATGTGTTCTTATCCAGCAGGTGCTTTTGAAGGAGCATATCAAACTGCTAGTATGCTTATGGGACTTAAAAATTTTGTAATGGTAAGAGAAATAAAATGTAAGGCTGCCGGAGATGAACATTGTGAATTTGTTATCGTTGATATACCTTTAGAGCATTTAGAAAAGGTGGTTTCAAAATTAGAAGATATAGTACCTGGCTTCTATTCTCAGCTAGATTATAATTTTTCTAAAAAACTAAAGGAAGCGGTGCTATAGAAAATATGAGAGTTTATGATATAGCTATAATTGGTGCAGGACCAGCTGGTTCTGTGGCTGCATATGCAGCTTCTAGACTTGGCCTTGACAATATTATTATTGAAAAATCGTTTAAAGGCCGAGACAAATATTGTGGAGGAGGAGTTTCATTTGGAGCTCTTGAATTCCTTATAAGAAACGTAAGCAAAGAGATTCTTGAGACTGCAGATATGTATGCTGATGGATATGTAGCAATTTCACCTAAAGGAAGAATCCTATGCGTTTCTTTAAGAGATTTAGCAGGGATATTAGTAAGAAGAAATGTTTTTGATAAAAAACTTATGGAAATAGCTGAAAGTTCAGGTTCTCGTCTAATAGAAGGAACTTTTATAAAGAGTTTAAAAAAAGAAAATGAAGCAATTAGCTTAATTTCATCCAATGGCGAAGAATTCAAGGCTGAATACGTTATACTAGCCACTGGAATGACTGACATACTTTCATTACAAATAGGATTACCTAGATTTAAGATAGATCAAATAGGTCATTGCTGGGGAACTGAAAGCCTTTTTCCAACGAGTAACTATTTCAATTTATGGTATATGAATTTCGGATTATATAGGCCAATATTCCTAATTTTTGGACCAATTAAACAAGGATATGGCTGGATATTCCCTAAAGCGGGATATGTTAATATAGGTATAGGAACAACTCTTAAAGAATCGAAAAACCATAGCGCAGTTTTTAATGGCCTTATAGCAGAAGCTTATCGCCTAAAAATATTTGATAAACCGTATAGCTTTAAAGTTGATCGAGCTTGGCAAATACCTTTCGGAAATGTTCCTAGAGATAAAACATACTCAATAGAATTTAAAACCTTGGCAGTAGGAGATGTAGCAGGTTTTGTTCATCCAGTTACTGGAGAAGGAATATATGGTGCAGTTGTTAGTGGATGGATTGCTGCTAATATCATTAAGGATGCCATAGACAGAAACAGTCCTGAGAGACTCGAGTTATATGAACATGCTTGGAAGAACTCTTTTGGTAAAGACATGTTTGACTACGGTAAGAAGCTTGCTAAACTTCTTTATTCTTCTCAGACGATTCTGGAGTTAGGGTTAAGAGGCCTTATGGAAGATGAAAAGGCTGTCGATCTGCTTACAAGACTTTTAGCACATTCAGAACCTGATATTAATAGAAAAATGTATGAATATATGATTAAACATTTGCCTGCTCTAGCAGTAAAATCTTTAAAGGCAAGAGAAAAAGTATTATATGTGTAGGGTAAGCTATGAGTACAGTTAGAAGGAAAATTATATTATTTACAGGGTCTAAAGATTCAGGTAAAACTACGCTAATAGGAAAAATCTTTAATATTGAAAAGCTTAGTTTTGAAGAACCAACCTATTATAAGGATTACATAATTGATCATGAAAATGTAATACGTGAAATTGCTGGCAGAAAGGAGGTTGTCAATATTCTCCGTATGGTAACACGTTTATGGAATATAGACAAGGTCATCGTAGTGGCAGATGCTTCTAGAGTATCCACTATATATGAAAGTTTAGAAATGTCATCCATATTTAACTCTGATAAAAAATGCCTCGTATTAAATAAAATTGATGAAGCAGACGAGAAATCTATTTCAGTAGCTGAACAAATCACGAAGAATAGAAACATCCGCCTTTTTATGGTGTCCTGTAAAACTGGAGAAGGGCTAAAAAATCTTTCTCTATGGATTCAAGAAGAAACAATTATAGCTCATAAAGCTCAACACACTAAGGACATAGTACCTGTTCCTTCAGCGAAAATTCCATTAAACATTAGACCAGGCATGAGCATAGAAGAGCTACGTGATATATTGCCACAAAACGAATTAGATGACATTGACAGACAAATATTATCTTTAATAGATGGAAAAAGAACTGTATCAAATATATGTAAAATTCTAAGTCTAAGTAAATTTGAAACAGCTGTACGAATAAGAAAATTAAAAAATAAAGGATATATCAAAGAACTAAAAATAGTTATTACGTAGCGTTATCAGCCCATTCTTTAATCCTTTCAATACCTCTTTTTATATCATTCTTCGATACGGCGAAGGAGAACCTTAGATGATCTTTACCATTCTCGCCTGGAAATGCTGTTCCTGGAAGAGCTAGTACACCGATCTCATTTAGCATTCTCTCAACAAAATCGATACAGTTATCTATACCCATTTTTTCTTCTATACCCTTGATATTTGGAAATATATAAAATGCTCCATGAGGTTTCACTGCTTTTATCCCATCAATAGAGTTTAACTCACTATGAATTAAATCCCTTCTCTCCTTAAATTCTCTCCAAATCGGCTTAAACCAATCCAAGCCTTCCTTTAATGCATCTGCAATAGCTTTTTGTGCAAACGTTACAGGACATGAATAAATATTGTTTGCCAATGTATCAAGCTTCTCAATCAACTTAGCATTCGTTATAACATAGCCTAGTCTCCAACCTGTCATCGCAAAAGTTTTAGAGAAACCGTTGACATAATATAAATTACTCCGCCATTCATCATATTGTAAAGTTGAGAAATGTTCACCATCATACACATATCTATCATAAATCTCATCTGAAAAAACTACAATATTATTCCGCTTAGCGATCTCCATTATCTCCAAAACATCATTCTTTGACAATGTTGAACCCGCTGGATTTTCTGGATAATTTAAAATAATTACTCTTGTCCTAGACGTTATAGCATCTTCGATCATTTTAGGATCCATTCTATAATCCTCATCTTCCCTTAACTTTACGAAAACAGGTTTTCCTCCAGCAAATAAAACAGCCGATTCATATAACGGATACCCTGGATCAGGTATCAATACCTCATCTCCTTGATCAATTAAAGCGATAAGCCCCATAAAAACAGCCGTCTTTGCTCCGACAGTCACCATAACTTCTTCTTTTTTTATATCAATTCCATAACTTTCATTAACAAAGTCTTTTATAGCTTCTCGCAATTCTGGTAATCCTAGAGATGGCCCATAACCTGAATAACCCATGTCTAGAGCTCTTTTTGCAGCCTCAATAACATGGGATGGAGGTTGAAAATCTGGTTGTCCTATACCAAATGATATAACATCAACTCCTTTACGTTTAAGCTCCATAGCCTTTGCTAAATATATAAAAGCTTCTTCAGGCTTTAGTTTAGAAGCATTTTTCGATAAGGATGATATATCTCTCATAGTTCTACACCAAAAGCAATTATAAAATAAACAATCTGTATAATATGCTTAGCGAAAAATCTCTTTAGAAAAATTTAATAAACATAGGATAATATTTTCATATAGTAATGAAAAGTAGAACTTTTGGTAAAGATGTAAAGAATCTCTTATACAAACTCTTAATTCATCACACAGAGTATTTTTCATATGATTTAATGAATAGTGAAGGCCATAAAGTATTCGAAGAAATGGCTAGAATGTTAGTGTATGAACATCCAGAAATGAAAAAAATGGTAGTTAAGATAAGGAGAAAACCTACTCTTGACAATGTGATAAAGCTTGCAAACATAGTTTTAGGTGAAGAGGCAAATGATATTCCTTTATTAGCCACCCAAGGAATATACTTTGATATATTGAAGAAAAATAAATATTAAGATTATTGATTGGACAACTCTTCTACACCTTCAAGCTCAAAAAATAGAATTTCTGCCTTCTCAATATTAATGTACTTTATTCCATCTTCAGAAACAATATTAAATGACATTACTATCTTCATAGGAGCTTCACTTATTCCCTTATTATTAATGAAATCAATAAGCTTACCAACAAAGCTTTTCCAAACTTCGATACTCTTCTGCCTATCAATTCCCTTTTCTTTTTCAAGTCTAGATAAAGTTGCATAAAATGCTCTTCTAAGATTATATACAGCCCCTCGAGAACTAGAACTAATTCCTGTTTGTATAGTGTTTTCCTCTGTAACAATATCTAATACCTTTAAAGTTTCCTCAATGCTTCTACCTAGCCTCTGTATATATTGTCTAGAAGTTTCTGGAAAAGCTCCCGTTTTTAATCCATTGTTAATGGCCTCTAAACATTTGTTAAATAAATTAAATAATTCTTCCAAGAACTATCCCCCACTATAAAAATTCAAAAACAATTATTTATTATTTATTAAAAAGAAATAATCTAATCTTCTTCCTCTTCCTCCCACTCTTCCTCCTGGATATCTTCAATTATCTCTTCTCTATCTTCTTCCCTCTCAAGTTCATCAATAATACTCTCAGATTCAGAAATATATTTTACAATCAAGACATCTCCATCCTTTACTACAAAACTTGAATACGGAGGCATAACTATCCAGTCATCATTTCTCCGAACAGCTAAAACTATAATTCCTCTCTTCGAATAACCTAATTCAGATAGAGTTTTACCGTCATCCTCCTTATCCATCTCTATTACACTAATTCTCTCAAATGTTTCTCCTACAACGTCGACAATTATTGGATGCGGTTCCAAACCAGCAAGAAGAGGCTGAACCATTAACAACGCAGCATCCGAAATTTCTTCGCTGGCAATAGCTAGACGCATAGCACCATATTTCTCATCTATGGATAACTTCTCTGAAGAAATAATTTTTTTACTGAATTCCTCAAGCATAACATCCACATAATTTTCAAACTCCTTAATCCTTTCAGCCAACTCTTCACTCTTCGTAAGCATAGCAGTATAGGCTATATCCACCATTACAAGCGATGTATTTTTTAACTGTATAAGATCATTTATAATTTCCCGGTATTTATCCGAGGCAGTTTTCTTTGATATACTATAATCAAGTCCTATACTATTCATAAAGTCTTTTATCGACTCAACATTTCCTTTAAGCAACAAGGCATCATTATACCTAATAATAAAGTTTTCATCAGGTTCAAGAAATATATTTTTACCTCTCCTAACAGCTATAACATCTATAACATAATTTTTTCTTCTGATAAAATTCCCTAGCCTAGAACCATCATATTTTTTATCAACAATAGCTCTAGTAATAGTCTCTTCCGACTCAAATAAACTTAGTATAACATCTCTCGGAACTTTTATTTTAGAGAAAACAATAAATGCAATATCAGCAGCTGCATCAGAGATCTTATTGGTAGCTGTCGCAAGTCTAAATATACTAACCATCTTTTCAGCATCATCAGCACTCCTAGTTGCCAAAGCAGCCTGCATATTTAGTAAAATATCCAATCTATCTACGACTTTCTCTAATTCTAAAACTTCTGCAGCTAAGGTTTCGTCATTATATATTATTGATGAATAAGCTAGATTAACCATAAGCCATGCATAATTTTTCATGTTCATTAAAAGCTCTTTCACTGATATGGGTTGATACTCTATCTCGTCCTCCTCTTCCAACTTTTTTCGACCATTTAATAGAAAAATAATAGGCTTTTAATTATTTATCGATCTAACAACAAGAAAAAATATTTATTTCAATAATTGTTGCCAAATGCTCTTTCATAGTATTCAGACATTATTTTCTCATATTCCGTATTCTCTTTTATTTCTCTAACTATTTTTACCAGACCTTCAACCCATTTCTCGAAAAGTATTTTACCTTTTTCTACGGTAGCTTTCGTCGGATCCCCTACATAACCACATATAGCATAACTTATCCAATCCGTCATAGCCTCCACATTCTCAACTATTTTCTTTTTTCCTAGCTTAGCTTCTCCACTCACTCTATCCATCTTACATAGACGAGGAAAAAGATAAAGCATATAACTTGTCTCAATCTCACACGCATGCTCATGAACTGATGTCTCAGAAACCTCTCGAATAGTATCTTCTATGACAGCCCAGGTATGGAGATAAATATATAATTCATATTTTTTTCTTTTTGCCATCATCTCTCTCAAAAACAATCTGAGAGGTCTAATATTACCACCATGACCGTTTACAATTAAAATCTTCTTAAAACCATTCCTGTAAACTTCATCACAAATTTCCTCTAAAGTTTTAAGAAAAGTTTCTGCTGATAAAGTTATAGTTCCAGGAAAATTTCTGTTTTCAGGTACATACGCATAGAAAAGAGGCGGAAGGACGAGAGATTTTGTTTTCTCAGCAACTGAAATACAAACCCTATGTATAGAAAGTGCATCTGTTCCTAATGGAAGATGAGGCCCATGAACCTCTATCGATCCCACGGGTAATAATACAACTGTTTTATTTTTATCTAAATTACGTATATCATAATATGTAATTTCTTCCCATTTCATATTCTTCAAAAATAACATAAAAAATATTATTATTAAAGATAACTTCTCAGCAAAAGTTTCTTTAACTCATTAAAACTCCTTACTCTATGTTTCTCACACTCATATCGTTTTCCATTATTCTGATGATCGATAAGAATAGGAGTAATACCTATTCTTCTAGCACCACAAACATCATCTTTCTCATCACCTATCATTATACATTCATTCCTTTTTACGCCTAGTTTCCTTAAAGCATATCTAAAAATTAAGGGATGTGGTTTTCTAAAGCCCACTTCATCAGACATAACAAAAACATCGATGTATTTGTTTAAACCATATTTGAAAAGAAGATATTTCGTAGCTTTTCCATGCATGGTATTTGAAACTATAGCTGCCTTTAAATTATGATGTTTTAAGAAGATTAGAAAATCCTCTAGACCATCAATAGGAATGGTATATCTGTAATATACATTTATGTATGCTCTACTTAGTTCTCTTACTATATTATGATCATATTCTACGCCTATTTTGTCTAGAAATGCTATAACCTCTCCCTCGAGAGATATTTCATGTAAGGTTACTTTCCTAATTCTATCGATCATCGCTCTATTTTCATAATATTTCTTTTCTATGTTACTTATAGTTTTGCGATAACCGTACTTGGATAATATCCTTTGTATGTCTCGTAGTCTTTTTCTACGATACTCATCTATATTCTTGGGGAAAAATATGGTACCCCAGAAATCCAACATAACTGCCTTTAAAGACATGTGAAGTTTTATTGTTATTCATATATTTAACTTATTCTGTCTGAAACTGCAACAAACTGTCTAAGGTATTCTTTTCTATTTAATGTTTCTGGAATAGATGATATTAAGGGAGCTCTTATTAGAAGATCTACTAACACAGCCATAATAAACGGAAGCTCAGGAAAATAATTATAGTAGAGAAAACCTCCTATTATCGGAGCGGGCGATCTACCTAAGATAGTTATAAGATTTTTTATACCTAGCCATCTCCCACGATATTCCTTTGGAACAAGTTCCATAACAATAGTCTGAAACACAGACGCTGATGCATAAAAAATTCCCCTTAAAGCCCAAGCAATAACCAAGAATAAGGGCGAAGGGGTCATCAAAAATATCATCATTGAAATATAGAAAAATGGTCTAAACAAAAGAAGTGTTTTTACACGACCATATCTATCAGCCATTTTTCCTATAATGGGTGAAATAGCTATAGTCGCAAGATTAGATGCTGTTCCCATATATCCAAGTATAAATTCATCTGCTTCCTTAATAGTTACAGCATATATCATCTGATAAGGCATAGTACTGCTAAACACATATCCTCCTAAAACTTCTATCAACACCCATCTCTGTAACCATTTTCTCCTTCTTAACATTTCAACAGACTCCTTTATTGTTTCCTTATATTTTTTATAGTTTTTTCGCGCAATTATATCCTGAATAAAAATAGAAGCCATAAACATCGCAATAATTAATCCACTTAGCTGAAGATAAAAAACAGGCTTTATACCTTGTACAGTTAAACCCCCAAACCTATTAATTACAAATGCAGCCACCATGGGTGAAAAAGAGGCCGCTAAAGTAGAAAGAGACCATACCATACCAAAACCAAATGCTCTCTTCTTACTTTTTGTTGAATCCGCAATCAAAATATTTTCAACATTGCTTAGTCCAAAAAAAGCAACCATACTTAGAATAAGGCCAATTATTGCAAATTTCCAATCGAAAGCTAAGGCAAAGAAAACTATTGAAATTATCTCAAGTAACATTCCAATGATATATGTTTTCTTTCTACCCCATAGATCAGCTGCAAATCCCAATCCCGATGAAATAAAGGCTGAAATAAAACCTGCAAAGCTTCTGTATACACCTAAATCAATTATACTAGCTCCTAATTTAACTATATATAAGTCAATGTATTGTTGAGAAAGACCATTGAAAAAACTTGAAAGTATACGTCTCGTCATCAAAACAATATAATTCCTACGTTGCATAGCTGATCAGTCCCTTTATACTCCTGGAGCACCATTATATTCTTCCTTAAAAATTTTATGGAGGCCATAAACCTAAAATTTTCAAATCTTCTATCAATTTAGATAAAGGCAACCCCACAACGTTATAATAACAGCCATTTATTCTTTTAACAAGAAACGCACCAATACCTTGTATAGCATACGAACCCGCCTTACCAATCCATTCATTGGTCTTTAGATAGTAATTAATCTCCTCTTCACTATAATTTCTCATATAAACTTCAGTGATATCATATCCGGTAATTTTATCATTTTTATAAAGAATAGTGTATCCAGTAACCACTCTATGAAAAGTCCCTCGAAGAGAAATTAACATATTTTTTGCCTCTTCCTTATTTCTAGATTTTCCAAAAATTTTCGATTTTTGAAATATCAATGTGTCAGCTGAAATAACTGGGTAACTATAACATTTCTTAGCATACATTGCTTTATTGAAAGAATTTTCTTTAGCGATATTTATTACATCTTTAAGCGATCCATGATTTATCTGTATCTCACTTACCTTAGGATAACAGACGATCACCTTAAATCCTATTTGTTCAAGAATACTTCTTCTTGCATCGCTTTTAGATGCTAATACGATTTTATTCATACATAAACCACTTCTAAAAAACAATTATTGGCACAAGCATTTCATCCGGAGATAATCCTCCATGATGACCTTTAAGATTCATTTCCAAATCATCTTTTTTATATGGGTATATGAGAAGATTGTTACCCTTTCCAGATAATATAATGTCGCCGATCCTTCCGTATAATACTTTTTTATTCCTTATTGGTCCAAAGAAATATTTTCTAGCAATATCCTTTGAACGAAATAGATTAAAGCTCTCGCCAAAACATTTTTCAAATTTTTCAATCTTTGATTCATCGCCTATATATATGTATGAAAAACGTTTCTCTCCAAAAGGTGGTATAAGCCAATTTAAATTACATCTTTTACAAATTTTATCAAAGAAATAAGTATTTTTCTTAAATACTCTGAGTTGTCCATGATCAGCAGAAATAACAATATTGACTTTTTTCATATCAACTATGTCTATCAATCTTTGTATCAATGAAAAAATGAGCTCTAAAGCATATTTAACATGAATCGAAAAAGGACCATATTTATGAGAAAGAGCATCAATTATACCAATATACGAGTATATCAGGCTTGCTTTATTCCTGTTTACAATCTTTGAAATCAGTGTTATTGCATCAACCAGCGTTATATCCCCGATAACCTTTGCTCCATACGTTATGTTTTGTGTAAAAGTAGATGTTAAATGTCCTTCATATGTAAGTACATAGGAAGAAACTCCGAAATCTTCTAGAATAGAGAATATAGTGGATTTATTTAAAAAGAGGTTCATATCAGTTCCTGAGTCTTTCAGAGTCTCTCTCTGGGTACATAATGTTGGAGAATATGATAAGACTTTTATGATAGAACCCGCTTCAGCTAAGTACATCTTGTATCCCATAATTCCATGTTGGCCAGGATATTCAGCAGTATACAAGCTCGTTAATGCCGTAACAGTCGTTGATGGAACTGTACTAGTTAAAACATCAAAATACTGTATTTTTTGTAACATTTTAGAATATTTCCTTTTGCCGAAAATAAATCTTAGAAAAATATTGAAGCCCATAGCATCTAATAGGATAAAAACTATGTGTTCCCCTTTTAAAGATTTAAGAAGACTCTTGTTAACATTCTTAATCCTATTTCCGAATTTGTATAAGAATGTACGGGGTATTTCAACTATACTCTTCTCTCCATATGCTGGCTTTATTAAATCTTCTTCTTTTTTCGCTAAATATTCATCGATAACTTCTTCATATAGCATCTCTATCGAATGTAAGAAAAAGATGAAAAATATGAAGCTATTGCTAATAATATCTTTATTAGTAAATATCATATATTCTATAATTTATGATATTAGGAAGATATGAAATATTAAAACTCGTAAAGGAAAAAAGATTAATCGAAAACTTTTTCGAAAAAAGTCTTCAACAAGCAGGCTATGATTTGAGGATAAAAACAGCATACAGAATAAAAGGCGAGCCATATCTAAAGGGTGAAGAGCGAATACTTCCTAACATAGAGGAAATCACTGAAGATCCGATAATTATATACCCAAATGAATATCTTCTAATGGAAACCATGGAGAAGGTTAATATGCCATTAGACCTGGCAGCAATAGTATTCCCTAGAACTACTCTTTTTAGAATGGGATTAGGATTAAGAAACGGCGTAATAGACCCTGGATATGTAGGCTCACTAGTCTTCGGTCTAAAAAACGAAAGCTCTCTTACTGTAAAAATAAAGAAGAAATCAAGAGTTGCTCAAATAATATTTCTTAAAGTTCAAGGAAAAACTATCCCGTATGAAGGTATATACAAGGGTGGAAAAATAACATTATAAATGTCATTAATGATGATGCTCATGGATATGTTCATGTGGATCAAGAATTTCAAAAGCTATATCGACAATCCTTTTGAATCCTTCAACTCTCATATGTCTTAATTTATTACCTGATTTTTCAAAATAATCAAGACCTTTTCTAAAATCTTTACAATGACCCGGCCCTAAACAAATGTGTAGTTCAGTAACAATAGGAACCAAGGGATATATCTCATAGTCTAGGAGTTTACTAATCTCACAGACATCGTCAAAATCTATAACAACTTCGTCAAAATCTTTTTGCAAAATCTTTACTATATCTTCTGCTCTTTCTATACCTTCGATAAACTTGACAGAAACATCATCTTTTAATTCCTTAGAAAGAAGTTCTTTTAGTATTTGAACAGGCTCTAAATTAGCCACCCATAAAACTTTTTTT
>Ga0164318_10002095_pt1 | contig 18310 bp, 16 predicted proteins | sample GuaBasSedimGuay9_FD_113734 | JGI IMG/M metagenome (GOLD analysis project Ga0164318, IMG submission 113734) | Subseafloor sediment microbial communities from Guaymas Basin, Gulf of California, Mexico - Guay9, Core 4571-4, 0-3 cm | ecosystem: Environmental > Aquatic > Marine > Hydrothermal vents... | reverse complement strand
TTCGATGTTGGACGTTCAATGTTGATGCACTCGTAAAAAGTCCCAACATTTTATTTTAACCACAGCATATAGCTACTCGATTTGTTCACTGATCAATATGTTGTGACAAAAAATTGATTTTTCGACTTTTTACGAAACTATCAATGTTCGATGTTCAGAAATGTCCTTCCAGAGTTTAATTGCCATTCAGGAACTTAGCAGTTATGGGTAATGGGGCAGCCCTAACCATTGGAATCTAAGTGCTGATAGCTGTTCATCATGTAATCCGTGATGAACCTGTTTTTTTAAAACCCGCTGGAAAAAATGAAGCTTTCAAATTTAATAAAATCTATCAAACCGATAAGTATAAACGGCATAAAAAATATTTGTTCGGATGCTTTTGCAGGAAGTAATAAATTTTTTGAACCGGACATTGAAATAAACTCTATTCACTACAGGGCTCAGGATGTTAAACCGGATGGACTCTTTGTTGCTGTTCAAGGCATTTCAGCAGACGGCCATGATTTTATTGATGAAGCAGTGGCAAGGGGTGCAGCCGCAATAATTACACAAAAGCCATTTAAAAAAGAGTCGGTTATCATTGAAGTTAAAAACAGTCGAAAAGCACTTAGCTTGGTTTCCAGCCAATTTTTCGGAAATCCTTCCGGCAAACTTTTTATAATCGGAATAACCGGTACAAATGCTAAAACAACAAATACCTATCTGATCGAAAGCATACTTTTAAAAGCCGGTTTTAAGGTTGGAGTCATCGGAAGTATAAACTGCCGTTATTGTGGCATGTCATTTAACAATCCCATGACGACACCTGAATCGTATGATCTGCAAAAGATATTGGCCGAAATGCTGCAAGCCGGGATTACCCATGTTGTCATGGAAGTTTCGTCACATGCCATTGATCTTTTCCGCATAGAAAATTGCTGGCTGGACGTCGGCCTGTTTACCAATTTCAGTCAGGATCATCTTGATTATCATAAAGATATGGATTCTTACTGGTCTTGTAAAAAAAGATTCTTTACAGATCATTTAAATTGCGGTCCTTCCAGAAAACAGAGCAAAATAATTATAAATTGTAATAATGCAAAGGGGAAAGAGCTATTAAATTCACTTTTGAAAAATGGTCAAAAAAATTTCATATTATCAACCGGTTATACAGATGAAAATATGGTATATCTTCAGAAATTTAAGTATAGTTTTTCCGGGACAACGGGGAGAATTTCAACACCTTCCGGCAGTTTTGATTTTGAATCGTCTCTTGTGGGAAAGCATAACATGGAAAATATTCTTTGCGCTGCCGGGGCCGGAATAGCTCTAAATCTTTCTACAGATATCATTAAAGAAGGAATTAAAAAGGTCTCTTCTGTGCCTGGTCGTCTGGAACCTGTGGCAAATGATACGGGAAGGTTTATATATGTAGATTATGCACATACCCCGGGCGCCCTTGAAACCGTGCTTTCTTCTTTAAGATTGCTGACAACCGGCAGAATTATCTGTGTGTTTGGATGCGGCGGCAACAGGGATAGAGATAAGCGGCCCATGATGGGAGAGATAGCTGCAAGACTTTCCGACCTTTCAATTATTACATCCGACAATCCACGAACGGAAGACCCGATAAAAATTATCGGTCATATACTTGCTGGAGTCAAAAAGATATTATCCTGCGAATATACAGAGTCTGAGCTTAAAACCGGTTTCAGTAAAAAAGGGTATATTGTTGAGCCGGAGAGAAAAAGCGCCATACTAATGGGTATTGCCGCATCACAAAAAGGAGATGCCGTACTGATAGCAGGTAAGGGTCATGAATCGTATCAAATTATAGGGGAAAACAGCATTCCCTTTGATGACAGGAAAGAGGCAAAAATAGCTCTTTCATTTGAAAATAGAAAAAGTTGAGATGCTATTGGGATTATCAGATTTTACAAAGACGATCATGCTTTGAAACGCTCAGCTTAGATATAATGAATATCGTACAACAGACAATAAAAAACAACCGGCCCAAAATTTCATGGAAAGCCGCTGAGATCCTTGGAGCAACAAAAGGGATCCTTTTATCAGGGGAAATAGACCGTTTTTTTTTAGATATTTCAATTGATTCCCGCAACATATCTGCTGGTGATTTTTTTGTTGCAATTAAAGGCGCTGTTCATGACGGTCATAATTTTGCCGACGATCTGATAAAAAATGGAATTTCCGGTGTTCTAATCAACAAAAATAATATTAAGTGTCTGCCCTGTCTTGAATGGATGAACAAAGGAGTTGTATGTATAGCTGTAGATGATACTACAAAAGCATTGGGAGGCTCTGCCGCTTTTAATCGGAAGCGGTCAGAGAGTTCGGTTGCTGCGATAACGGGATCAAACGGGAAAACAACGACAAGGGAGATGACAAGTTCCATTCTTTCCAGACGTTTTTGCGTTTTGTCGACCAAAGGAAATTTTAATAATGAAATAGGGCTTCCCTTAACACTTTTCAGACTTAAACGTTGTCACAAATGGGCTGTTCTGGAATTAGGCATGAACAGTCCGGGAGAGATCGGAAGGCTTGCAAATATCTGCTCGCCTGATATCGGAGTAATAACAAACATAGGTCCTGCACATCTCGAAGGGCTCGGTTCAATTGAAGCTGTTATGAATGCCAAAGGAGAGCTTTTAGGGGAAATAGAGCCGGTTGGAACAGCAGTCCTTAATGCAGATGATCCATATATAATGCAGCTGGCTAAAAGAACTTCAAAGAATATTTTTTTTTATGGATTGTCTGAAAAGGCGGATGTCAAAGCTGACTCGATAAAAAGAATCGGGCAAAAAATTTCCTTTATTCTGGTTTTACCAGAAGAAAAAATTTCCATCTCCTTTGGGGCTGCCGGTAATTTCATGGTCTCAAATGCACTTGCAGCAGCATCTGTTGGATATCTGCTCGGTTTGCCTGCAGGAGAAATCAAGGCTGGATTGGAAGATTTTAAACCTGTTGAAGGAAGGATGAATATTTTTAAAACCAGCAGAAAAATTCATATTATTGACGACACTTACAATGCAAATCCAGCTTCCATGGAAGCCGCCGTAAAGACCCTTAGTTCGCTGAAAGAAAAGAGCAGGGGAGTTTTTGTGGCTGGAGACATGCTGGAACTTGGAGACTATGCAGAAGCTATGCACAAAAGGATTGGATCTCTAATTGCAGAATATAATGTGTCACGGCTTTATATTACAGGCGAGTTCGCTAAATCTGTTTCCGAAGGTGCTATGGCTGGAGGTATGCATTCAGATGATATATTTATTGGAACTAAAGATGAGATAGTTGGAGATTTAACGTACTGGGTGAGGCCTGACGACTGGATTCTGGTTAAAGGATCAAGGGGGATGGCCATGGGGAAAATAGTCGAGGATTTTAAAAAATGGAGTGACAGTTCATAAAAGAGCCTCTTTAAAAACTTTCATCTTTTGCCAAGTACGGTGTTAGTAAAGACTAAAATTTATGCTTTACCATTTATTATATCCACTACATACGATTTTTTCGCCTTTTAATGTATTCAGGTATATTACATTCCGGACGATTTATGCTGTTCTTACCGCTTTTTTGATCTGTTTTCTCTTGGGACCATGGGTGATAAAAAAAATAGGCAAAATGCAGATCGGACAGTACATAAGAAATGAAGGGCCCAGGACTCATCTCAAAAAGGCAGGAACCCCAACGATGGGCGGCGTTTTAATACTTTTTTCAATTGTCGTATCAACGCTTCTATGGACGGATCTGACAAATTATCATGTATGGATAATACTTTTAGTTACTGTCGGTTCAGGTATGATCGGCTTTATTGATGATTATCTAATGCAGATCAAAAAACAGAGCAAAGGATTAGGGGTTTTAAACAAGTTTTTGATGCAGCTTACAATTGCAATTGCAGCCGGAATTCTTATCTATGCGAATCCTGATTTCAGTACCAATTTGACTGTTCCGGTTTTTAAGAAGTTTTCTCTGGACATTGGCTGGGGATATATTTTTTTTGCGGCTTTTGTCATTGTTGGAACGTCAAATGCCGTCAACTTGACAGACGGCTTGGATGGTCTTGCCACAGGTCCTGTAGTAATAGCTTCGGTTACATATATGATTTTTGCTTATGTATCGGGACATATTAAGATAGCCGATTATCTGCAGATCAATTATGTTGTTGGAAATGGTGAAACAGCTATTTTTTGTGGAATTATGGCAGGGGCTGGTCTTGGGTTTCTCTGGTTCAATACTTACCCTGCAGAAGTTTTTATGGGAGATACCGGTTCCTTGTCTCTTGGAAGTGCAATCGGTGCCGTGGCTGTAATCACAAAGCAGGAAATACTTTTGGTACTGGTTGGCGGACTTTTTGTCATCGAAGCTTTATCGGTTATCTTCCAGGTAGGTTTCTTCAAAGTAACAAACGGACGTAGGATATTTAAAATGGCTCCGATCCATCACCATTTTGAATTAAAAGGCTGGCCGGAACCGAAAGTTATCGTACGATTCTGGATAATTTCAATTATTTTAGCACTAATTTCCATGAGTACGCTGAAGATCAGATAAGGTTATGGTAATAAAGGGTAAAAAATTTTTAGTCGTAGGTCTGGGCGTATCAGGGGCTGCAGCTGCCCGGTTTTTAAAAAAACGAGGCGCATCTGTTACTGTTACTGACAAAGCAAAAGAGGAAGATATCTGTCCGCTCGCGGGGGAAATGCGCAAGATGGGAATAAAACTGGAGTTAGGACGGCATAAAATTGATTCCTTTGAAAACTCTGATGTCATTATAATTAGTCCAGGGGTTTCAGATACCATTGAACCGATAAAAAGAGCGAAAGAAAAGGGAATTAACGTAATTGGTGAAATCGAACTCGCTTCCAGATTTATAAAGGAGCCGGTTGTCGCTATAACCGGCACCAATGGAAAAACAACCACAACCGAACTTTTAGCTGAAATGCTTGAATATTCAGGTTTTAATCTGTTTGTGGGGGGGAATATAGGAAATCCGCTCATTGAATATCTGGATAAAAATAATCGGGCCGAAATTGTCGTGGCCGAAATAAGCAGTTTCCAGCTCGATACCATAAATACTTTCAGACCCAAGATAGCTGTTTTGTTAAATATTACCGAAGATCATCTTGACCGGTATCCGGATTTTGAAGCATATGCACAAGCCAAGGCAAAAATATTCAAAAACCAGCAAAACGAAGACATAGCTGTTTTAAATGGTGCGGACAGGTTTATACGTTTAATGACAGAAAACATTAAAAGCCAAAAATGTTTTTTTAATTTTCATAACGCAAATGAAAAAGGTGCTGCCATAACCGGTGAAAATCTTGTTGTTGATATTTCTGGAGGGCAAAAATATTTTTTTGATCTTTCCTCTATTAATCTTTTTGGCGGACATAATATGGAAAATATTGCTGCGGCATGTTTGGGGGCTCTTGCTGCAGGAGGCACAATTGGGGGAATTGAAAAGGCTCTGAGGAATTTTAAAGGACTTTCCCATCGTCTTGAATATATAACGTCCATAAATAACGTAAAATATTTTAACGACTCAAAAGCGACCAATGTTGATGCGGTATCAAAGGCCATTGAATCTTTCAGCAGACCGATAATCCTTATTATGGGAGGACGCTGCAAAGGAGGTAATTATGATATTTTGGGGGATCAGATCCGCAGGAATATAAAAAAGCTGATACTTATTGGAGAGGCAGGGGAAACCATAAAGTCAGCTCTGCAGCATAAATGCAAAGGGGGTATTAAATCCGCAGATACAATGGAAGAAGCTGTTTTTTTTGCCAACCAAGCAGCCTCACCTGGAGATATTGTTTTATTATCTCCGGCTTGTTCCAGTTTTGACATGTACCGAAGCTATGCAGAAAGAGGAGAAATATTCTGTAAGGCAGTTGCCATACTAAGGGAGACCGATGACCGGCAAAAAAGATAATACCAATCCGACTCTTAAGCGCCATACTGATTACGATTTCATACTTATGGTTTCCGTTCTTTTTTTGGTTGGAATCGGAATTATCATGGTTTACAGCGCCAGTTCCGCACTGGCAATAAAAAAGTTCGGCAATGATTCCTATTTTTTAAAAAAACAGTCTATTTTAGCGCTTTTGGGATTTGGAGCCATGATGATCTGCAGCCTTATTCCGTACAGGGTTTTTAGCTTATTGGCATATCCTCTTTTGATCTCTTCACTTGTTTTGCTTATAGCAACTCAAGTTACCGGGTTTGGATATTCTGCAGGCGGATCATTAAGATGGCTGCAGATTGGAAACTTGACATTTCAGCCTTCTGAATTTGCCCGCTTTGCCATAGTTATTTATTTAGCTTACTCCATGAGCAAAAAAAAAGAAAACTTAAAAGAGTTTAATATCGGCTTCTTGCCGCATATTCTGGTATTAAGTATTTTTATCTTTCTTATTTTAATAGAGCCCGATTTTGGCTCCGTGGTGATTTTAGCGGCAATAACCTGGATAATGCTCTTTGTGGGAGGCGTACCTCTTTTGCATCTTTCATCAGCACTGGTCGTTGTTCTGCCATTCTTTTACATATTTTTGGTCAATTCTGAGTACAGGATCAAACGCTTGATCGGTTTTATGTCTCCTTGGGAATGTTCCTCAGCGGAAGGCTACCAGATTACCCACTCACTTATGGCTTTTGGTACAGGTGGAATATGGGGAACAGGAATAGGAAACGGATATCAAAAACTTTTTTATCTTCCGGAGCCGCATACTGATTTTATTTTTTCAGTTATCGGCGAAGAGTTGGGACTCTGGGGCATTTTGCTCATTCTTGGACTTTATATGGTTATATTGTGGCGGGGAGTCTCTATCGCCAAAAACGCAAAGGATCATTTTGGATCTTTTGCAGCCATTGGACTTACAATTATGGTCTCACTTCAGGTCTGTGTAAATATGGGGGTTGCCCTGGGACTTTTACCGACAAAAGGGCTGACACTTCCCTTTCTCAGCTATGGAGGAACATCTCTTTTGTTTAACATGGCTTCCATAGGAATTTTGTTAAATATCGGCACCTTTAAGTCAAGAGGAAAACAGAGGCGATTGAAATAATTCACGGTTGGAAGGCTCAGCCGTCGGCTGAAGTAAAATAAAACATTTTGGGGAAGATACGCTCAAAAAAATTGAAAAAAAAATCGTGTGCGCTGCGCATTGTAATTGCAGGAGGCGGCACAGGCGGACATCTCTTCCCCGGGATTGCAATTGCGGAAACTTTTAAGTCTAAAAATCCGGAAACGAAAGTCCTTTTTATCAGCACAGGAAATCAATTTGAAATCTCTGCCTTAAAGAGAACATCTTTTGAACTGAAAAAAATTGCAGTTGAAGGGATAAAAGGCCGCGGATTAAGAAACATGGCAAGATCCCTATCGGAAATTCCATATGCAATATTTGAATCTGTGCGGATTCTTAAAAGCTTTAAACCGGATCTGGTAATCGGAGTCGGCAGCTATTCCTCAGGACCGGTGGCAATAGGGGCCTGGCTTATGGGGTGTAAGATCGTTTTGCATGAACAGAACATTTTGCCGGGAACAACGAACCGTATTTTGTCCCATTTTGCCGACAGGATATATGTTTCATTTAAAAACAGCTTTTCGAAATCCGCTTCCGGCAAAGTTCTTGTCGCTGGAAATCCTGTAAGACAGAAGTTTTTAAAATATTTAGGTAAATCAGATGCTGAAGGCAGTTTCGATTTAAAATCCAAAAGACCCTTTGTGGTTCTGATCGCAGGAGGAAGCCAGGGAGCGCAAAGCATTAATCTGGCTGTTATGGATGCTCTGGCGCATATCAAAGATAAGGATAATCTTTTTTTTGTGCACCAGACAGGGCATAATTATGAAAAAGAAGTTAAAAATATATATATTAAAAATGGTGTCTTAAACTGTGTAAAACCTTTTTTTTACGATATGGAAAAACAGTACGCTGCGGCTGATCTGGTAATATGCAGGGCAGGTGCGACAACAATAGCGGAAGTTACAGCTCTTGGCAAGGGAGCGATCTTTATTCCGTATCCATTTGCAGCAGATAACCATCAGGTTTTAAACGCAAAAGCATTAGTCGATGCAGATGCCGCGGAAATGATCCTTCAAAAAGATCTGTCAGGCAAACAGCTTGCCGACAGGATTGAGTATTACTCATCAAACCGTAAAGCTCTTTTGCTCATGGCATTCAATGCAAAGAGCTTCGGCAGACCGGACGCTTCAAAAATTATTGTTGACGACTGCTGTCAGCTGTTACATCGAGGCTGATGGATAACAAATAATGTATCAAAGAAAATATCATATTCATTTTGTCGGGATAGGCGGTATAGGGATGAGCGGAATTGCCGAACTCCTTTTAAATCTTGGTTACAAGGTATCTGGATCAGATATAAAGTCTTCAAGCTCAACAAAACGGCTGGAGAATCTTGGCGGAATCATTTTTAAAGGGCATTCTGAATCGCAGATAAAAGGTGCGGATGTTGTTGTCACATCATCTGCCGTTGGTCTGGATAACCCTGAAGTTATCGCAGCTGTAAAAGCATCAATTCCCGTAATACCAAGAGCTGAAATGCTTGCCGAGCTAATGCGCTTAAAATACAGCATAGCGGTTGCCGGCGCTCACGGGAAAACATCTACCACCTCGATCATTGCTTCTGTCCTGGGTAAAGGCGGGTTTGATCCGACAGTTGTCATAGGTGGAAAACTAAGAAGCATAAACACCAATGCATTTCTTGGACAAGGGGATTTTATTGTAGCAGAAGCAGATGAAAGCGACGGTTCTTTTTTGAAATTTTCTCCAACAATGGCTGTTGTAACCAATATCGACAGGGAACATCTTGATTATTACAAAGATCTTGACGCTATAAAAGAAGTTTTTTTAAATTTTTTGGATCGAATTCCTTTTTACGGGCTGGCGATTCTATGTCTGGATAATGAACCTTTGCAGGATCTTATTCCCAAAATGAAAAAACGGTATACCACATACGGACTGAATGCCCAGGCTGATTACCAGGCAAAGGAGGTTGTATGCAAAGGTTTTAAAAGCAGATTCAGTATGTATCGTCATGGAAACAGGCTTGGAGAAATTAATTTAAATCTTCCGGGCTTGCATAATGTATACAACTCCCTGGCAAGTATTGCAGTAGGACTTGAGCTCGATATTCCTTTTCATATTATCAAAAGCTCCCTTGAAACAATTGAGGGGGTCGAGCGACGGTTGGAAATTAAAGGAGAAACAGCCGGTGTTACATTTGTGGATGACTATGGACATCACCCTACAGAGATAAAAACAACCCTTGCAACAGTAAAAAAAATCTGGCCGGACCGAAGGGTTGTTGTTCTGTTTCAACCGCACCGGTACACTAGAACCATCGCACTATTCGATGATTTCACCCGTGCATTTTACCAGTCGGATCTGGTTTTGGTTCTTCCGGTGTATTCTGCTGGTGAAAAAATGATCGATGGAGCTGATTCCATATCCCTGAGCAATGGAATAAGAGAACATGGCCACAAAGATGTCGCTTATATAAAAGGGCATAAAGAAGCGGTATCCTGTTTAAATGAAATATTAAAAGAAGGGGATATTCTGCTTACATTAGGAGCCGGAGATGTATGGAAGGCTGGAGAAACGGCTTTATTGGAAAGAATGGAAAAAAGTATGCCAAGAGATAAGTCTGGTGAGTTATGAGTGGTGAGTCAGGAATTCAATAACTCATAACTCAATACTGAATATTCCAATGGTTATTGATAACGATTCAATGAAATGGCTGAAAACCCTTTCAGACTGCGATGTCAAATTTGACGAACCCATGTCCTTACATACAGGTTTTCGGGTTGGAGGACCGGCAGAAGTATTGGTTTGTCCCAAAAGCTGTGAAAATTTGGTAAAGCTTGTCAGATGGGCTCGGCAAAGAGAAATTTCATACCTTGTAATTGGCAGGGGGACCAATCTTCTGGTTAAGGAGACCGGTATCAGCGGAATTGTAATAAAGCTCGCAGGAAACTTTGCAAAAATATCAGAAGTAAAAACAGAGCAGCATGGGGTTATTGTAACAGCTCTGGCTGGGACGGGGCTCCAGAATCTTTGCGTGTTTGCCAATAGAAGGGGATATGGAGGAATGAACTTTGCCCTCGGAATTCCGGGCAGTGTCGGCGGAGGCATTACAATGAATGCAGGCACAGCCTGCGGTTCAATGGAAACCGTTCTTGAATCTGTAAAGATTTTGCTGCCGACAGGAGAAACAGAAAAGATAAAAAAAGAAAAACTGGTGTTTAATTACAGAAAATTTTCATGGAACATAGAAGAAAATGATTTTCTTTATAAAGATGCAGTTATCTTAGAAGGCAGTTTTTGCCTTCAGGCTTCAGATCCGGAAAAACTGAAAAAAGAGGCAAGAGAAATCATGAAAACTCGAAAAAAAAAAGAACCGGTATCTTTTCCAAATGCAGGATGTTTTTTTAAAAATCCAGCGCCGGACAGACCGGCAGGAAAGCTTATTGAATTGGCGGGACTCAAGGGGGAAAAGGTCGGTGGTGCGGAAATCTCAACAAAACATGCCAATTTTTTTATAAATAGAAACAGAGCATCTGCTGCTGATATTCTTAAGTTGATGGAAATAGCCAGGCGCAGTGTTTTAAAAAAGTTTAATCTGGAATTGGAACCAGAGGTTAAAATTGTTGGCAAATAAACAGAGACGGAAAAATCATTTTCGGAAAGATATTGCAAAAAAGAGGGTCAAAACAGTTCAATTTTTCGTTTTTTGTTTAAAAACAGCAGCCTGTTTGATTGCTGTAACTCTTATAAGCCTCATTCTGATCTTTTGTCACGACTGTTTCACGCAATCTGATTGTTTCAGTGCAAAACATATTGAAATAACCGGCCAGCACAGACTTTTATCAAAGCAGATTATAAAAACAGCACAAATTAAGCCTGAAATAAATATTCTTTCAATAAATCTTCTGCTGGCAAGAAAAAGGCTGATCGCTCATCCGTGGATAAAAGAAGCGGAGATACAAAGAGAATTGCCAAACAGAATCAGCATAAAAATTACAGAGCATAAACCCTTTGCGGTTGTAGATATCGGCCGCAGATTTCTTGTAAATGAACAGGGAGAAATTTTTAAGGAAATAAAGAATTCAGATCCTAAAAATTTGCCAATTATCAGCGGACTGCAATTTTCCGACATAAGTCTTTGCAGCATGGATCAGAGTACACCTTTTAATGCGGCAATAAAAGCTTTAAAGCTTAAAAAAAAGAACAAATTTTCTCTTTTAAACTGGAAGGAGCAAAAAATTTATGCAGACAGAGAAATGGGTATCACGCTTTCAGGATTTGACAGAGTCAAAGCAGTTAAGCTCGGTTATGACAATTATTCAAATAAATATGATAGATTAAAAAGAGTGCTTTATCAACTGGAAAGGCGATACGGTTTTTCAAAAATCGATATGATCGATATGAGAAATTTAAATCGTATAGTTGTAAGACTTGAAAAAATTGAGCCACCAACCGCTGAAAGTCATAAGGAGGTTTAAAGTGCAGGGACATGAAGAGATTATTGTAGGCCTTGACATTGGCACTACTAAAATTTGTGCGGTGGTTGGTGAAATATCGGGCGGTAAAATTAATATTATCGGTATCGGAACCTATCCTTCAATCGGGCTTAGAAAAGGGGTGGTTGTAAATATTGAATCAACAGTGGAATCGATTAAAAAAGCAGTCGAAGAAGCTGAACTCATGGCTGGTTGTGAGATTTCATCTGTATATGCAGGAATAGCAGGCGGCCATATAACAGGGTTTAACAGCCGCGGAATCATTGCAATAAAAGGAGAGGAAATTACGCAAACTGATGTGGACAGAGTAATTGATGCAGCACGTGCTGTAGCTATACCAATGGACAGAGAAGTCATACATGTTCTTCCCCAGGAATTTATCGTAGATGAGCAGACAAATATTCAGAATCCAGTCGGCATGGCCGGCGTACGTCTTGAAGCTAAAATTCATATCGTAACCGGAGCTGTAACGTCTGCACATAACATTGTTAAATGCGCAAATCAATCCGGTCTTGACGTATGCGACATCGTGCTGGAATCACTTGCTTCCGGTGAAGCCGTCCTTACTGAAGAGGAAAAAGAACTCGGCACCGTACTTCTTGATCTGGGAGGTGGAACCACTGATCTTGCAATTTTTTCAGGGAAAAATATCAAGCATACATTTGTACTTGCCCTGGGAGGAAATAACTTGACAAATGATATTGCAATAGGACTTCGTGCACCACTTGCAGAAATGGAAAAAATCAAGATAAGATACGGCACCTGTTTTTCACAAAATATCAGCGGTGAAGAGACCATAGAAGTACCCTGCATGAGTGGACGAAAATCCAGAAAATTGCCAAGACAGATACTTGGCGAGATTCTGGAGCCCCGCATGGAAGAGATGTTTACCTTGATTAGCCGGGAAATTTATCGGGCTGGAATGGAAAATCTGATTACTTCAGGGGTCGTTTTAACAGGGGGATCATCCCTTTTAGATGGAGTAACAGATATCGCTGAATCAGTTTTCAGCCTTCCGGTGCGACTCGGCAGACCCAAGGGGATAGGCGGACTCGTCGATGTGGTAAACAATCCCATGTATGCTACAGGTGTCGGACTTGTCATCTATGGAGCAAAAAATTCTGATAAAAAGAAATTCAGGATTCGTGACAAAAATATTTTCAACCGGATTATTTCGAGGATGAAAAGGTGGTTTAAGGATGTAATCTAACAGACTTTAAATAAAATATTGTAATATATAAGGAGGCTGGAAATGGAATTTACCTATGTAGAGTCTGAAAAAACAGCAAAAATTAAAGTTATTGGTGTCGGCGGGGCAGGCGGAAACGCCATCAACAATATGATAGACTCCAATCTCCAGGGCGTAAAATTTATTACGGCAAATACAGATGCACAGGCCCTTGAAATTTCCAGAGCGCCAGTAAAGATTCAAATCGGTGAAAAACTTACAGAGGGGCTTGGCGCCGGTGCCAATCCACAAGTCGGACGTGAAGCAGCTCTTGAAAGTTCCGAAGCGATTAAAAATGCTCTTGAGGACAGCCACATGGTGTTTATTACTGCCGGATTCGGGGGCGGGACCGGAACGGGTGCAGCATCTGTTATAGCTGAAATTTGTAAAGAGTTGGGCGCATTGACTGTTGCAGTTGTGACAAGGCCTTTTTCTTTTGAGGGGAAAAAACGTCACAGAATGGCAGAAGAAGGGATCGATCAGTTAAAAGAAGTAGCCGACACCGTAATAACCATACCTAACGATAGATTGAGAGGAATTGCACAGCGAAATGCCAAAATGACCGATATGTTTAAAAAAGCTGATGAAATACTGCTCCATTCAGTCAGGGGAATTACAGACCTTATCATGCTTCCCGGTTTGGTTAATCTTGACTTTGCAGATGTAAGAACAACCATGTCAAAGGCAGGTCTGGCTATTATGGGCATCGGCATTGCAAGCGGAGAGAACCGTGCTATTGAGGCAGCCGAACGAGCCATATCTCATCCGCTGTTGGAAGATATCTCCATTTCAGGCGCCAAGGGTGTTTTAATGAACATAACATCGACCAGTGACTTAACAATGGAAGATATGACCGAAGCGTCCGACCGTATTTATGAAGAGGTAGGTGGTGAAGATGCTGAAATAATCTGGGGGCAGGCCATTGATGAAACGCTTGGTGATGAAATGAGAGTTACTGTTATAGCAACCGGCATCGGTACCAAGCCGGAACCTGAAGCAGCGGAAGTATTAAGGCCGGGTACTCTCAGGGGCAAAATCAGAGACATTACACCTGCCGATATGAGAAATGCAGCCAATTTGGACGAACCGGCCTTTGTACGCCGCAAGGAAGCAGCAGGTGAAGCCGCCGGCACCATTTGCAGAGGAGGATACAAAGGAATTGTAATTGACAATAACGATCTTGATATACCAACATTTTTAAGAAGAAAAGCGGATTAGGGTTAAGGGTCGGGATGCTGGAATTTTGAATGAATACGATATCCGATATTTATCCGTATGTTTCATAAAAATCGTAAGCTTATCAAGAAAAGCGGAAATGACCCGGTCATGGCCGATACAAAAATAATTTGGGAGATTCGGCGCTTTAGGATTTCTGTTTCGAAAAATTTGCGTGAAAATCGGTTGAATATGGCATTTCGGTAGCAACATAATCACGCAGTAAAAGCAAAACATAGATGGTATGGAAAACCAGCAGCAAGGGCAGCAATAAATTTTTTCAATCAGAGCAGGGTACTATACGAAAAGGCTGGCGGGGACGAATTTCCGTGGCCCTTGTATATCCCAATACATATAATGTCGGGATGTCCAATCTTGGTTTTCAGACAACATATAAACTTTTCAATAAAATAGAGCATGTTGTATGTGAAAGAGCATTTTTGTCTTTTGATCATAAGTCGGATAATAAACCCATAACTTCGATAGAGTCGGGAAGATCTATTGCTGATTTTGACATCATCGCATTTTCCGTTTCATTTGAAAATGACTACCTTAATATTTTGACAATTCTAAAAAGAGGAAACCTGCCTCTTTTGTCTGTTAACAGAGATTCCGCCTGCCCTCTTGTTATGGCGGGCGGAGTTGCCTTTTTCTTAAATCCGGAACCTGTTGCACCTTTTATTGATTGTTTTATCATCGGTGAAGCAGAAGGAATACTTAAACGATTTTTTGAAATTTTTAGACCAGATAAAGAAAAAGAATCAAACTTGCAAACCATTGCCCGGAATCTTCCAGGCATTTACATTCCTTCATTTTACGAAGCAGCTTATCATTCTGATGGAAAAATGCTTTCCTTTAAGCCGCTAACCAACGTGCCCGCAAAAGTCAGACGCACGTTTGTCAAAGATATTTCTGATCTTACAACCTGCAGCGTTATATTAACCAACGATACAACATTTAACCAAACCTTTTTAATAGAGACAGGGAGAGGTTGCCCCCATGGATGCAGGTTTTGCAGCGCAGGATATATATACAGACCCCCAAGATTAAGGGATGTTTCTTTGATAGAAAAATCTATCAGGATTGGCGCATCAATTACGGACAAAATAGGTCTTGTTGGCGCAGCTGTAACTGATATACGAGATATAGGCAAACTCTGCAGCAGATTTCATGAAAAAGAGCTTAAATTTTCATTTAGTTCTTTGAGAGCTGACGCACTTGATTCAAATTTTATCGCAGCGCTGAAGAAAAGCAAAGTCAAAACCGCAACAATAGCACCAGACGCCGGATCTGAACGTATGCGCCGTGTAATTAACAAAGGCATTACTGAAGATGATATTATGAATGCCGTGGAAATTCTTGTTGCAGGCGGCATTCCGAATATAAAGCTCTATTTCATGATAGGACTTCCCACAGAAACCGCAGAGGATGTTGAAGCTATCATTTTGCTCTGTAAAGAGATAAAACAAAAGTTTTTAAATTCAAGCAGAGTCAGAAAACGAATAGGAGAAATAACCATCAGTCTCAATTGTTTTGTTCCAAAACCGTTTACTCCTTTCCAGTGGGTTGCAATGGAAGATGTAAAGAGGCTTAAAAAGAAAATAAAAATAATTAAAAATGGATTGAAAAAAGTAGCAAATCTGCACGTTAATGCCGATAATCCACGCCGGGCCTTAATCCAGGCTCTCTTATCACGTGGTGATCGCAGGGTTTCACAAATTTTGCTGATTGCTTTGGAAAACAGTGGAAACTGGGCAAAAACATTCAAGTCATCTTCAATAGATCCTGCTTTTTATGCATACAGGGAAAGATCCATGGATGAACTCTTTCCGTGGGATTTTATTGATCATGGAATCACCAAAGCCTTTCTTGATGAAGAATACAAAAAAGCTATACAAGGGAAAACATCTCAACCCTGCCCAATGGAATCATGTACTAAATGCGGAGCCTGCAGCAGGTAATTGAAAAAACCTTGACATCATCGGGTTGAGCTTTTATTCTTCCATTTAAATAGTGGAAGAATAAACATAAACATTGTCAGTTCAATCAATAAGTAAACTGGAGATATCTTATGGAAGGGTGCAAAACAGGTACCTGCGGCAATCCTGATCATGCCGCTGAACAGGCTGCTCAAGACGCTGCCGTAAAGGGGTCATTACAAAAAATAAAAAACAAATTTATTGTATTAAGCGGCAAGGGGGGCGTTGGGAAAACAAGTGTTTCGGTTAATCTTGCAATGGCTATTGCTAAAAAAGGTTTGAAAGTTGGAATTATGGATGTGGATATTCATGGCCCTGATGTGCCGGGTATGTTAGGCCTTAAGGGGTTGTTGGATATTGATCAAAATAAAAGACTGACCCCCTTAAATTACTCGGGAAATCTTAAGGCCGTTTCAATTGATTCCATTACCCAAAGCAAAGATGATCCGATTATCTGGAGAGGTCCGCTTAAGCATTCTGTAATCAGGCAGTTTATCGGAGATGTGGAATGGGGTGAACTGGACTATTTGATCATTGATTCTCCTCCCGGCACAGGAGACGAACCCTTGAGCATTGCTCAGACAATTTCCGATGCCAGGGCGATTATCGTCACCACTCCCCAGGAAGTTTCGCTTGCAGATGTACGAAAGTCTATAAATTTCTGTAAAACAGTAAAAATGGATATTTATGGTCTTATTGAGAATATGAGCAGTTTTGTTTGTCCTCATTGTGAAAAGAAGATCGATCTATTCGGATCCGGCGGCGGTCAAAGAACCGCCAAAACAACAAACATACCGTTTTTAGGGGAAATACCCTTTGATCCGAATGTTGTATTGTGCGGAGATTCCGGCATTTCTTACCAGGAAAAATATAAGGATACTCCGGTGACCAAGGCATTTGAAGATCTTGCCGGGAAAATAACGAATCCTAAGAGAAATGTAAAATGATCGATCAGGTTGATCTTCGGATAAGAGAATGGATAAGCGTGATGCTGGAATCGATCGATATCTCATTTAATTTGCCCGGCGATAAATATACCGGGCGAGGTGTAAATGTATTGTAGTTATATTTACAATTACCTAAATTCTGCGAGCGCTGCTTTTGCCTAAGACCTGCCTGCCGCAGGCAGGGATATTGCTTTTCGCATGGTTCCCATGCTCTTTGTGTGAGAACGAGAAAGCTAAAACCGTTAAAAGTGTAAACTGCTTTTGAGCATTTATGAAGGATGGCGGGAAATTTATCTGAAAATTTTGCGATAATGCGCCAGATAGCTCTAAATTTGCTAAATCAAGAAAAAACTATTATGAAAGCCGGAGTGAACGCGAAACTACTCGAGCAGGGCGGGACAATAAGTATCTCCTAACTGTATTAAATATTTAAAATTTTGATGCAATTACCCTGCCTTGCAAACACCTTCCTGCCAGCATTTCTTAGCCTGAATTTTTTATAAAAAATTCAGGCTAAACCGTCTTCTAACATACGTAAGCATCAGATCAACGACATTTTCAACGGAAAGACAGGTTGAGTTTATAATAACAGCATCTTCAGCCGGCTTTAAAGGAGCCAGAGACCTTGTTTTATCATTTTCATCCCTGCGCCTGATATCATTTTCAATCTCATCAAGTTGTTTTAAAGTCTTTGACTCCAATTCACGATAACGCCTTAGCGCTCTTATTTTATGAGATGCATCCATAAAAAACTTCATATCTGCATCAGGAAAGACCACAGTACCCATATCACGTCCTTCAAAAACAACGCCGCCCTCTTTACCCAGATCCCTTTGTAATTTAAAAAGATACTTTCTAACTGTAAGTTTTGCAGAAACTTCAGAGGCAAGCATTGCTATCTCCTGGCTTCTTATCTGGCCGGTAATATCAAGGTTATTTGATAAAAGACGCATGCTGCTGCCATCTATTTCGTATTTTAACTTCAGGTGGCGGCACAAAGACTCAAGCTCAGTCTCATCACACGGATCCAGCCCTGCAGACTTTACTTCAAAAGCAACAGCCCTGTATAAGGCACCAGTATCGATATATCTGTATCCGAGTCGCTTTGCAAGAGCGCGGCTTACAGTGGTCTTGCCGGCTCCTGCAGGTCCGTCTATTGTAATGATAAGAGGTCGCATATAAATTTTAGATCGTGTCTGTCCATAAATGGTCTTTTTGCCCAATATCTGCGTTACGCTGAAAAAATAATCCTCAAAATACGTGGGTATATTCCCGCGTTATTTTTTCAGCAGGCCAGGCCTTGATCTTGAACAAAAATCCTTATTTATGGACTAACACTAGTATAAAGTTTCAATAAAATCTTTACATTTTGCCGTTTGTGTGTTATCCTTCCCAAAAACTAACG
>Ga0164318_10002094_pt1 | contig 18322 bp, 27 predicted proteins | sample GuaBasSedimGuay9_FD_113734 | JGI IMG/M metagenome (GOLD analysis project Ga0164318, IMG submission 113734) | Subseafloor sediment microbial communities from Guaymas Basin, Gulf of California, Mexico - Guay9, Core 4571-4, 0-3 cm | ecosystem: Environmental > Aquatic > Marine > Hydrothermal vents... | reverse complement strand
TATGAATAAAAAATTAAACATCCCTTATTCCTTCTCTGATTACTCTGAAAACCGCTTCTCCTTCCGGCAGGCAGGGGGAATCTATGAGTTTTGCTATTCTTTTTGTGTCTTTGCTTTTTCTCAGGTAAAGCCTGAATGTTGCCTGGTGCCCCAAGATATGGCCGCCTACCGGAGCGGTTGGGTCTCCAAAAAGAATGTCAGGTCTTGCCATTACCTGGTTTGTTATATATACAGCAAGGTTGTATACATCAGCAAGCCTCTGCAAATCATGAAGATGTTTGTTTAGTTTTTGCTGCCTGTTTGCAAGCGTGCCCCTTCCCGTATAATCGCTTCTGAAAGAGCTTGTCAGGGAATCAACAACAAGCATTTTCACGTTTTCCTTTTTTATATAATCCTCTGCTTTTTGAACAAGAAGAATCTGGTGGTCAGAATTGTAAGCTCTGGCAACAAGAATGTTATCCAGCGCTTTTTTCGGGTCCAATCCGGCTCCTTCTGCCATCTCCATTATTCTTTCCGGCCTGAAAGTCTGCTCTGTGTCTATAAATATGGCTTTTCCTTCAAGGCCGCCTTTGTCTTTCGGGAGCTGAACATTTACAGACAGCTGGTGTGCAAGCTGCGATTTGCCGGAACCAAAAGCGCCGTGCGCTTCTAATATAGACTGCGTTTCAACCCCGCCGCCAAGCAGTTCGTCCAGAGCCTTGGAACCAGTGGTTATCTTTCCTATCTGTTCCCTTTTTTTTAACACGGCGCTCGCAGGGTCAAAACCCATTTCAAGTTTTTCCCTTGCAGCGTTTATTATTTTTGCCGCGGTTTCCTCTCCAATGCCAACTTCGGTGGCAAGTATTCCCGAAGAGGATGCGGCAATAGACATTAAATTATCATAGCCCGCTTCTTTGAGTTTTTCCAGTGTTTTTTCTCCAACACCCGGCAAACCCTCTATCTCGTTTTTGCTCATTTTATAACCTGTTTAATTTTTGAAATTTTAATTATTTAAGCGTATGGACAGGCTTATTCCACTATTCCGATAAACTTTCAAGCTCTTTAATAAGGTTTTCGCATTCCTCTCTTGGGTTTATGTCTTTTATGTCATTCGCTATTAATTCAAGGTTTTCTGTTATTTCGTTTTTCTTTACCCTGCCTGTTATTATGTATTCTTTTCCCAAACCTTCAAAATTTTCAAACAGAACAGAACTGTCCGCTTTTTTTTCTGCCTCTTCCCTCATCTCCTTTATACTCTTTCCTGCAAGTTTTTCCGCAACATTCCTGAAAAAAACAACCCTTATGTTTCCTGTGCCGTCATCTATTACGCCTGAAATAACAACCTGATAGTCAGGCTTCACCTCTCCGTGCTCTTTGCATATCCATTTTTCTTTGTCCTGCGCGAGTCTTAAACCGCATGTCGGGCATATCTCATAAAAGGGGTTCTTTCGGAAGACCTGAACAAGGGCTGCCCTGACCTCTGCGTAATCGCCTTCTTTCAGGTCTTTTATTTCCTTTCTTTTAACCGCTGTAAACTTTTGCGCGATCTGCGAGGATTCAGGCAGGTTCACAACCTCGTCAACCTTCTCTATTCTTCCCCTTCCAAGCCTCAGTTCAAGGTTTCCCCTGTTGTCAAGCCTTACAAACCCTCTTGTTATTTTAACAACATCATCCGGTTTTATATCCAGTTCCTTAACAAGGCTTACCTCATCATTCCATAAAGAAAGCCGCACCACGCCCGTTTCGTCTCCAAGAAGAATGTTCAGAACAGAACCCGTCTGGCCGTTCCTTTCGAATTCCCTTATATCAGAAACATCTATAACCTTTCCCACAAGTTCAACCGACCTTAAGCCTTCAACAAGGTTTTTTATTTTCAGCTGCCTTTTTGTTTCTTTTAGAAGGCTTATTCCAAGCTCTCTCGCAACAATATAGGCTGCTCCTTCCTTGGAAACCAAGCCGGAAAGCTCCTCTTCTTTTTCCTCTATGAGTTTGTTTACCTTTTCTTCAGTATATCCTGCGTGTTTGCATATTTTTTCAATGATTTCTTCAAGCGAGAACATAGTGTATTTTTGGAAGGAAAATTAATAAGCTTTGGTTAGATGAAAATAGTGGGAGAATGGTGGGATAACTTTAAATTCTTTTAGGTTATAAATTTATTGGAAAGCATGAAAAGATTGTTTGGGGTAACTTTTATAAGCCCGCGCAATGTGTCAGAAAAGGAAATAAGAATGTTAAAAAGGCATAATAAATTAAAAAGGTACAAGAAGAGTATAAAATATGCGGGAGTTTACCCGTGTTCAGAGCTTTCCGGATATTTGAAAGAACAACAGGGTTATGAGTCTGGAATTCCGCCGGCGCCCGTGTTTATGTTAGTGGAAGGGAATGAACAAACTGTGTACAGATTATGCGACATTTTTTCTCACAAGAACAAAAAGAATCCATTTCCCAGCCCTATTAACACGTACTGGGTTTTTTATCCAAGAAAACGCATGGAAACGTACGGTAATATATTATTGGTTCCTGAAATTCCTCTTTGTTTAAACAAGAAAAAATACAGAAAAGTTAAGCAGCTCTATGTTCCTGATTTCGACAGTCTCAGTCTTCAGGACAAGTGCGAATTATGCAAATTTAATCCGTATAAATTGTTCAATTTTTTTGAAGATTTTGAAGTTTCCGACACAGCAAATATTACTCTTGAGATATAAAATTTTTTTATATCCTGAATTCTTAATTTTTTTATGAAAACACGAAAAAAAGAAAGAATTCTTGTATTAAATATTGACAGAGACAATGACATTGGTAGAAAGGCTTTTGTCAAAGGTCCTGTTATAGGAAGGGAAAGGGTTCTTGAGACAGCTATAAAAATGGGTTTGAGCGACCCGGAAGACACTGATTTCAATGCCCTGTTTCAGACCGTGAAGGTTTATGATGAGATTAAAAAACAATACAAAACCGAGGTTGCTGTTCTGACAGGAGACGCGCATGTGGGTATAAAATCAGACAAAGAGATAGCAAAACAGCTTGATGAGGTTTTAAAAAAATTCAATGCCGGGTTTGTTATTTTTGTTACAGACGGGAAGGAAGATGAATATGTGATTCCAATTGTCCAGTCAAAGGTTCCCATACTTTCTGTAAGAAGGGTTGTCGTAAGGCAGGCAAAAGAACTTGAATCGACCTATTACAAAGTAAAGGATTTTCTTGCAGACACAGAGAAAAACCCAAAGCTTGCAAGATTTGTTCTTGGGTTGCCCGCGTTGATGCTGATAATCTATGCCCTGTTTGGCTTGAATGGATGGAGATTTATAATAGGCGTTCTGGGCGTTTATCTTTTTATAAAAGGGTTCAGGCTTGATGATGTTGTGGTGGGGGCTGTAAATGAGTTTAGAATATCGTTCACAAGGAGAAGGTTTGCTTTTTTCGGATATGTAACAGGCATAGTGTTTGTTGTTCTGGGAACATACAGCGGTTATGAGGCGTGCATGCAATGGCTTGACTATACTGTTTTTGAGATTTTTGCAAGTTTTGTAACAGCTTCCATATATTATTATTTTCTGGGGGGCACGCTTGCATGGCTGGGAAGGAACATAAGCATAAAGAAGAGGAGGTTTAGAAAGGTTTTGGCTGTTCCTGTTTTTGGTCTGGCGCTGTCAATAGTTATATATTATGCTGCCAGAATTATCCTTTTTCCTCAAACGCCAACTCTCACTTTTCTTTTGAGCATAGCAACGGGTTTTGTGCTTATGTTTATAGCTGCTGTTCTTGAGTGGAAATAAGGCTCTGTGCACCGGCATGGTTTCGCTGATTATAGCAAACGATATAATTGGTTACAAAGATATCGTTTGCTGGTTGTTCCTGACGGTTTGCAATTTATTGCGTCAGGAACTATAACTCTCACTTTTGGGATTGAAAATTTAAGAGTTTTTTATAAAACATTTATTTAATTATATATTTTTCAACAGATTTAATTTTATATATTTTTTATAAAAAATCTGATTGAATAAGTTTAATTAAATAAATTTATTAGAAAATATATAATTAAATAGCGTTCACAGAAAATAACATTTAAATATTTAAAATACAATAAAATTACATGAAAAGTGAGAACAATGCGTCTGTTCTTGAGGAGCTTTTTTTGAGAGACAAGCCTGCAAGGATCCTTCTTGGCCTTAAAACAGCAAAAGAGTCTGTATATGCGACCATTCTTTCAAAAGAAGCGGATTGCACATATTCTCATACAATTAAAATACTGAACATACTGGAAAATTTGGGGATTATAAAAACAGAAAAAAAAGGCAGGATAAAAAAAGTTATGCTTACAGATGACGGATGGGATATTGCTCATAACCTGGAAGCAATGATAAAAAAAATCCAGCAAATAGAAACTGGGAAACCAAAAAACCAGAACAAAAAGAAAAGGCAGAAAAAACAGTGAAATTTTCGCAAAATCGGACATTTTAAAAAAGTTGGTTTTTTTTGGGCATTTGAGAGGGTCTATACCCTAGGTTCCAAGGAGAAAACAGACCAAAAAAGACAAGTTTTTTATGTTAAACAAGCTTTGGTTTACTTTTCATCATTTTGTAAACTAAAACTTCTTGTAATGTAAACTATATAAATAAGTAATGTAAACTAATTAATATGGATTCCTTTGCTTCCATACCAATGAAGGACCCGAAAGGCTACCTCACGAGGGAGCAGGTGGAGAAGCTTATAGATGCTGCAGAGAACCTGAGAGACAAGCTTATACTTTTGCTGATGTACAGGTGCGGAAGAAGGGTTTCTGAAGTTTTGCTTCTGACAAAAGACGATATTCTTTGGGAAGACAAGAAAATAATTTTTACCATTTTAAAAAGGAAGAGACCCGTAAAGGAGCTGAAACCAGTAGATGATTACACGCTTAAGCTTCTTGATTTGTATGTAAACCATAACATAAGAATGAGGGGCATTAGAAAAAAGCCGGGGAACAGGCTTTTCCCTGTAACAAGGCAGTATGTGTTTAAACTGGTGAGGAAGCTCGGGGAAAAAACAGGAATAACCCGGGTTGGAAACAAAAAACTTCATCCTCATCACCTAAGACACAGCTTTGCTGTGCATGCTGTGAGAACAGAAGTTAAAACCGCGGAAGATCTCCGAAAACTGCAAATGTATATGGGACATGCCAATATATCCACCACTTCCTATTATTTGCAATTCTCGCCGGATGAGCTGAGAAGCCTTGTTGACGGTATGTGGAAAAGGAGGGAAAAGCAATGAGAAGGATTCAACTGGGAAGGATTCCTGTGGTTCTTTCAGAGGAAGAAATAGCGAGAATGTTTCTGGTTTCAGAAAAAAACCCGAGAGACAATGTGCTTTTGAAATGCATATATTATTTGGGAATGAAGCCGAGCGAGCTCAGGAGATTTAAAATCAAAGATATAGATTTTGAGAATAATATTGTTAAAATCAATGGAAAGAGAACAAGAGAAGTGCCTGCTCCTGACGAGTTCATTAAGGAGTTGCAGGCATTTATAAACAAAAGAGAGGGTCTTGTTTTTGTTGGAAGGGACTCCAGCGGTTCTCTTTCGGACAGGCATATAAGAAGGGTTGTAAAACAGTATGCATGCGAAGCTAATGTCCGTTTTTGCGAAAAAATACACCCTCACACTCTAAGACACAGTTATGCTGTTCATTTGCAGAAATCCGGCCTTTCCATTGCCTCTCTGCAGCGGTTTTTAGGGCATAAAAGAAAGGAAACAACAGAAATATACATTCACACGGATTTGAAAATATAAAATATATAATAAAATAAATACTTTATAAAAATTGTTTTTAAATAGATTTTTTATTTTATATCTTTTTAATTAAATCTAATATAATAAATATAATTTAAAAAATATATTTTAATAATTTATTTTTCTGTCAAAAGTGAGAGTTTTACATGGTCAAAATTTGGAGTCAGGACAGAGCGTGCCTTGTGAGAGAGAAAACCAGAAGCAAGAGAATACATAAAATACCCAAGCAACAAAAAGCGAGAAAAATTTATATAATTCAGAGAAATATTATTTAACAGGTTAAAGTGAGTTTTAATGAATAAAGAAGCTCTGGGCACGGGTCTGGCACTCATAACGGCAATAATAAGCGGTTTTGCCATACCAGTAAACAAGATATTTCTTGTAGGCATAGACCCTGCGGTTTTCACGGCTGTTAGAGCCTTAATGATAGGTGCGATATTTTTCGTGCTTGCGTCCTGTCAGGTGAGGTTTGATTACACCAAGTTCAAGAAGGTGCCATGGAAGTATCTTCTTGCCATAGGAATTATAGGCGGCGGCATGGCTTTTCTTCTCTACTTCACCGGCCTGAAATTCACAACAGGCGGCAGAGCAGCATTTCTTCACAAAACACTGCCTGTATATATAACTATATTGGCGTTTGTTTTCCTCAAAGAAAAAGTAACAAAAAGGCAGTCGCTTGCTCTTTTGGTCATGCTTATAGGAACATTTATGCTGCTTTCTTCAAGGATTGACCCTGCTGCTTTTTGGAAAGACCCCTCGTTTGGTGACTTGCTTGTTCTTGGCGCAACAATTCTTTGGGGTGTTGAGAATGTTATAGCAAGGTATGCAATGATAAAAGAAGAGTCAAACTTTGTTGTTGCATTCTCAAGGATGTTTTTCGGTTCTGTTTTCCTTTTCATAGCAGTGGCTGTTTTAGGAAAAACAGATGTGTTGTTTTCATTGAGTTTGGAACAAACAACAAATCTGCTAATATCAACAGGCATATTGTTCGGGTATGTTTTCTCTTACTACTGGAGCATAAAACTAATAAATGTGTCAAAAGCCTCTTCAATACTCCTGCTTTCTCCTGTTATATCCCTTTTGATAGGCGTTTTGGTTCTTGGCGAGCCTGCTCCCCTTTTGCAGCTTCTGGGCTCTCTTGTAATACTTATCGGGGCATACTTTATGATAAAAGTTAAAAGCGAGTTTGTTACAGGCGTGTAACTGTTGCTGAAAAACTCATTCAATAACCTCTACTTTTAACTCGTCTCCTTTCAAAATATCAGCCACTTTGCCGCAAAGCGGGCATCTGACAAAATGAACGTGTTCCAGTATCTTCACTGTTCCTGAAAAACCGCACTCGCATTTTATTTCCACAGGAACCTGTTCTATTTCTATATCAATGTTTTCTATTGGTGTTCCTCTTGTATGCTCCCTGAACATGTCCTTAAAGTTTTTTGCATTGCCGTAAATCTTGCCCAGTATTATTTTTACTTTTTTCGGCCTCTGTTCCATACCCAGTATCTCATTTATTGCCTTTTGAACAGCAGTGAATTCGTGCATTTTTGCTCCTATAAGTTTATAAGATATTTTATTGCTTTGTCAGGAAATTTATATTCTTTATTAAGACCCAGGTCTTTAAGAAAGCTTATTACTTTTTCAGCAAAATTCTTTGTCGCTCTTTCAACAACAATCATTCTGTGTATCATAACCCACTCTCCGATATTTAACTCAATATCAGATTCCAGCCAGACCCTGCAAGACACCGGCTCGAACTCAAACTTGTATGTGTTCTCCCTTTTCGGGCTCTTGGCTAAGACCTGCGCCGGGTACGCAATACAAACAAAGTCTCTCTGAAGAAATTTCATTTTGTTGTGGTCAAAAGCGTAGAATTCTCTGACAGCTGCTGGTTCAAACATGTTTTTCACATTGAGCCTTTTCTGAACTTTTTTTAATCCCGGATATGCTACGTAAAAAACCCTTTTAATCACTGCTTCTGGCGGTTTTTTGCCGTTGCTGTAAAGGTATTGTTTTATTATTTCATTGTCTTCGGGTGAGATTCTGTTTATTTTCTCAAGATATCTTCTGCAACTCTCGGCAAACCTTAAAAAAAGATCAAAACCTGTTCTGTTTTTCATTTTTGCTTTTGTATCCATTGATTCATCTCCTTCCATTCTCTAATCATTTCCATGGCGGTTTTTTTTGAAATTTTTTGAACCACTATGTTGTTCTGGCACAGAACATAATCATTTTTTTTAACAGGAAAGGGGGAACGAACCAGTTTTTTTGCGCCTTCAAACTCTATCAAAACCCTTTTCCCTTTAACTTCCAGCACCTTTTGCGGTTTTGATAAGCACATCAGTATTTAATTAAATGAATATGAAATATAAAAACATGGACAAGAAAATCGTTGTATGTGGAATAGGAAACAGGTTCAGGGGCGACGACGGCGTTGGTCCTGCATTGATAGATATGCTGAAAAAGGAAATCAAAAAAGACAATGTTCTGCTTCTTTCCTGCGAATCTGCCCCGGAAAACTTTGCGGGAAAAATAGAAAAGTTCTGCCCTGAAAAAATAATAATAATAGATACTGTTGATTTTGGGAAAAAACCGGGAACAATCGGGATTGTTGATGTAAATAAAATAAAGAACCAGAACCTGTCAACACACAAGCTTTCGCTCGATATTTTTATAAAATATCTCAGCGAGAAAATAGATTTTGATTTAATTTTCATAGGGGTGCAACCCAAAAACACAGACTTTTCTGAAGAAATAAGCAAAGAGTGCAAAGATTCTCTGAAAGAGCTTAAAATGCGCGTATTAAAGGAAATAATAAATGTAAAGCTATAATAATATAAAATATGAAAAAGTTTGTATTTACATTTTTTGTTGTATATATTGTATGGCTTTTTCTTATATATGAACCTGATTTGCAGGAAATGGTAATTGGCGTTTTTGTGTCAATGGTAGTTACTTTTGTCACAAGAGAATTCTTTACAGAGGAAAGGCATAAAATGATATTTAATCCTATGAACTGGGCAAGGTTTTTTATATATTTGCTTGTTTTTCTGTACGTTGAAATTTTGTCGCATCTTAGTGTTGCAAAAAGCGTTATTACAGGAAACATAAAGCCTGCAATAATTAAGATTCCAACCAGATTTAAAACAGACCTTGGGAAAACCCTTCTTGCTAATTCCATAACCTTAACACCCGGAACACTCACATTGCATATTGATGATTTACTTTACATTCACACGCTTGTGTATAATGAAAAACACAAAACAGGGGAATTGTTTGAGAAATACGGAACAGGTGTTACAGAATGATAGAATATATGTTTGCATTGGCCGGGGTCTTGGCATTAGGAAGGATATTTCTTGGTCCCAGTTTTGCAGACAGAGTAATAGCCCTTGGCGCGTTTATGAATATGATAATAGTGTTTATTGCCCTTTATGCTGTCCAAACAAAAATTAGTTTTTACCTTGATATTGCGATAGTTATGGTTTTGCTGTCTTTCGTTGGAAACCTTGTCATAGCAAAATACGCGGTGAGAGGAAATGTTTAATCTCTTGGTTGATGCTGCGCTTTGGATTTCAGGTATTTTTGCGCTCATAGGAGCGGTTGGGTTGCTGAGGTTTCCGGATTTTTATACAAGAACACACGCCGCTACAGTTGTTTCTATGGGTGGAATGACCCTTGCTTTGCTGGCTTTAATTGTCAAAACATTCTGGAATATCTACTCTGTCAAGATTTTGCTGATAATAATAATAAATTTGTTAACAAGCCCTACCTCTGCACACATCATGGCAAGGTCAGCATATGACGTTGGTGTAAAGCCAAAAGTTATAAAGGATGAGCTGAAAAATAGGAGATAGTATGCTGCTTGAAATCTGTCTTGTAGTTTTGGTCATGCTTTCGGTTGTTATAGTTGAAATCAGGGACCTGCTTCATATGGCAATAATATTTGGTGCAGCGGATATTTTGTTGGCGTTTGTTTTTCTTCTTTTGGCTGCTCCTGACGTGGCTATAACACAGGCTGCTGTTGGTTCAGCTCTTACCACATTTATACTTATCATAGCAGTAAAGAAAACCAGGAGGTTAGAGGAATGAAGGAAAAAAACAGGGTTTTTGGAAAACTGGTTATAATTTTATTAGCGTGCTTTATGTTCTGGTCTGTTATGCATTTGCCCCCTTTTGGTGTTTTTTCAGAAAAGGGGGTTGCAATGTATTACATACAAAACGGTCTTGAAAAAACAGGTTCGGCCAATATAGTAAATTCCATAGTCTGGGATTTCAGGGGATATGACACGCTGGGAGAAGAAACTGTTCTGTTCACAGCTACAATTGGTGTTATTCTTATAATAAGGAGGAAACTGAATGGACGTAATCGTTAAAACTATTTCAAGGATATTGTTTCCCTTTATATTGTTAGTTGGCGCTTTCATAGCGTTTCACGGGCATTTAACCCCGGGCGGTGCTTTTCCAGCTGGAGCAGTAATAGCGACTGGTTTTGCTTTGCTTGTATTGGTTTTTAGGGAGCCGGATGTTGAGCATAAACTCACAGTGAGCGAGTTGATAGACCTTAAAAGCGTTTCCGGTATATTCTTAATGATTCTTATACTCTCTGTTGGAAGCCTTTTTAGAAAAGAACTGACAGAGCTGCAAACGCCTTTAAAATTATGGAGCGGTGGTTTTACTCTTTTTTCCAATGTCACCGGAATGTTTATGGTGATAACTGCAATAGTCTTGATTTTATATTCACTGGTGAGAGAATGATACCATATATTGCAGCAATGGCTTTGGTAATAATTGGTTTTTATGCGCTTTTGTTAAAGGACAATATCCTGAAAAAAATTACTGGTCTGGCTCTTTTTTCAAATGGTATTCATTTGTTTCTTTTATCGCTTGGCTACAGAGCAGGCGGGGTGCCTCCAATAATGCAGGACCTTAACTTTACAAGGCTTGCTTCTCTTGCTGTGGATCCTTTGCCTCAGGCTCTTGTGCTTACCTCTATAGTAATTAACCTTTCTGTAACAGCGCTGGCTGTTTCAATTATAATACCTCTTTACAGAAAATTCAAAACGCTTAGTGTTAGAAAAATCCCGGAGATGAGGGGGTAAAAATGATATTTGGTTTTCTTCCCATAGCCGTAATGCTCGCAACAACGTTTTTAATACCTCTTGTCAGCCTTAAAACAGAAAAATACATAATCCACACAACTCTTGCCGGTCTTTTCCTTTCGCTTCTGTTAAGCATTTCTATGATACCGGATGTTTTGTCAAAAGGAAGGGTGGTGTATCAGATGGAAGGATGGAAAGCGCCTTTTGGCATATCCATAGTTTTTGACCCGTTATCGGTTTTTTTGTCTGTAGCGTTTATTTTTATTGTTTTGCTTGCTGTGGTGTTTTCTCATAAATACATAAAATATAAGAAAACAGAGTATTATTCGCTTGTGTGCCTTGTTCTGGTTGGAACGCTTGGCGTAATAAACACAGGGGATATATTCAACATGTTCGTTTATCTGGAAATACTCAGTGTTTCTTCCTATGCCTTAACAGCGTTTTTCAAGAAAAAGGAGTCGCTGGAAGCCGCCATAAAATATCTTATTATAGGTTCGCTTGCTACATCTCTTGTTCTTCTCGGCATTGCTTTTATCTACGGGGTTCTGGGCACACTGAATATGGCTGACATTGCGGTTAAGGTTTCCGGAACTGCTAATCCTGTCATAGGAACAGCGCTTGCGCTGATAATCACAGGAATGTTTATAAAATCCGGCCTTGTTCCTTTTCACGCATGGCTGCCTGACGCTTATCAGGCCTCGCCTTCACCTGTCACTTCAATATTTTCTGGTGTGACCACAAACGTGGGCATGTACGCTGTGCTCAGGCTTGTTTTCACTGTGTTTAACCCCGTGTCTGTGTTATTGTGGATGTTAATGATTGTTGGTGCAATTTCAATGCTGGGCGGTGCCTTGTTAGCGCTTGTTCAGAACAGTTTGAAAAGGCTTCTTGCGTATTCCAGCATAAGCCAGATGGGTTTCGTTGCTGTTTCAGTTGGTCTTGGAACACAAACGGGTTTGTCCGGCGGGGTGCTTCATATAATAAACCATTCCATAATAAAGGGCTTGCTTTTTTTGTGCGCGGGTTTTATTGTTTATCAGGCCAAAACAGACAACATGCATGAGATATCAGGCAAATTTAAATTCAATCCTGTTATAGGATATTCTTTTATCATAGGAGCGCTTTCTCTTGTTGGTGTTCCTTTGTTTAATGGTTTTGTGAGCAAGTGGCTTATATATGTAGCCACATTCCAGGTGTCTCCGGTCCTTACTGTTCTGGCTCTTGTGTCAAGCGCTTTAACACTGGCATATATGCTAAGGGCTTTTTATCTTGTGTTCCTTTGTAACGCAAAGCCCGGCGCTAAACAGAAAAAAATTCCGTTGTCAATGCAGCTGCCTTTAATTGTTCTTGTTGGAATTATAATATTACTGGGCGTTTTCCCCGGCTTTTCAATAGATATATCAAATCTTATGGTGCAAAGCCTAAATAAACAGCAATATATAGGAGCTGTGCTTACATGACAGGATATCCTTTAGCAAATGCAGCGTATGTTTTCTTTTTGTTAGCTTTAGGTATTGGTTTTGTTTTTTATTGGAAGGGAAAGAAAAAAACCGGTGAAAGAGAAAGTGAAAAAAACAAAATATATGCCTGCGGGGAGGACATGAAGCCAGAAGAATTAAACATTCCTTCAGAAACATTTTATAGAAACCTGATAAAAATTTTAAAAATAGAAAAACTGAGAGAGTGGCACACCGGCGTGCTGAGCGATTATCTTTTATGGATATTTTTAGGCATGGCTGTCCTTGTGTTTGTATTGGTGATAACGTGGTAAAAACAATGCTCTTCAGGCTTGTGGAGAAAACATTGAATTATGCAAGAAAAAAGTCTCCTTGGTTTTTGCATCTTGATACAGGCGGTTGCAACGGGTGTTCTATAGAATTGTTTGCTGTTCTTAATCCAAGATATGATATAGAAAGGTTTGGCGGTCTTAGTAAAGCCAATCCCAGACACACAGACATTCTTCTTATAGACGGGGCTGTCACAAAAAAAATCCGCCCAAGGCTGGAAAGAATATACCAGCAAACGCCTGAACCAAAGGTTGTGGTGGCTGTTGGCTCATGTGCCATATCAAAAGGCATTTTTCACGATGCGTACAATATTGACGGTCCTTTGGATAAAATAATGCCTGTAGATGTATATATTCCGGGATGCCCTCCAAAACCAGAAGCTATTTTGCAGGGGGTTATAAAGGCTTTGCAATTGTGGGAGGAAAAACATGAGTGATTCTTTCAGGAAAAAAATAACAGGCTTGGCTGAGATTTACAAGACGCATGGAAACGCGGTGTTCGCCAAAATCGATAAAAAGGATTTTTTGAAAACAATGGAAAAAACAGCTGAGCTTACGGAAAGAATATCTTCAATATCCGGTCATGACAATGGAAAAACAATAGAGCTTGTTTATACATTTACCTCAGAGAAGCTTGTGCTTAACATCAAGGTTGAAATTGACAGAAAAAAACCGAAAATAGAATCTGTGACGAAACTTTTTCCCGGAGCCGGCGTATTTGAAAGGGAGAATTTTGAAATGCTTGGTGTGGTTTTTTCGGGAAACAAAAACCTGAAAAAGATTCTTCTGGGCAAAAAATCCCCGAAAACGCCGTTAAGAAAAAACATTAAAGAAGGCGAATAATATGAAAGAAAAAGATGTTAGAAAGTGTTACATATTGCCTGTGGGTCCGCAGCACCCGATGTATGTGGAAGCGGAAAACCTTATGGTTCATGTTGACGGAGAAACCATAGTCAATGTGGATGTAAATATAGGATATATGCACAGGGGGATAGAGGAATTAATGCAAAGAAGAAACTATATACAAAACATATATCTGGCAGAAAGGATATGCGGAATATGCAGCGGCATCCATACTGTAACATACTGTCAGTGCATTGAAAATCTTATTGGTCTTGAAATTCCGGAAAGAGCAAAATATATCAGGACAATAATATTGGAGCTTGAAAGACTTCATTCCCATTTTCTGTTTTTTGGCGTAATGGCGTATGAGATGGGTTTGGATACTGTTTTTATGTATACATGGAAAGACAGGGAAGCTGTGCTGGATATTCTGGAAATGATATCAGGCAACAGAGTCAACTATGGCATGTCTGCTGTAGGTGGTGTGAGAAGAGATGTTCCGGAAAACAGAATTCCGGAGATGATAAAAAAACTTGATTATCTTGAAAAAAGGGGCCAATACTATGCAAAGGTTTTTTATTCTGATAAGCTGATAAGAAAAAGAAGCGTTGGTCTGGGTTTGCTGCCAAAGAAGCTCGTTGATAAATATTCAATTGTTGGCCCTGTGGCAAGGGCTTCCGGAGTAAAGACAGATGTCAGAAAAGACATACCATATCTTGTTTATGACAAGATTGACTGGAATGTTATTGTTAGAGAGGAAGGAGATGTTCTGGCAAGAATAATGGTAAAAATATACGAGGTTTTTGAATCAATAAAAATTTTAAAGGCTTGCTTGAAGGCTTTGCCTGGTTTGGAAAAAACCCTGAAGGTTAAAGCCCCTTTTGTTATAGAAACAAATGAAGCTGTGTCTGTTACAGAAGCTCCAAGAGGGGAGCTTTTTTATTATGCTGTTTCAAACGGAACAGACAAACCAGAGAGGCTGAGGATAAGAACACCAAGTTTTGTTAATATAGCCAATTCTCTTGGAATACTTTTGAAGGGGCAACAGCTCGCTGACCTGCCGATAATAGTGGCTTCAATAGACCCGTGCTTTTCATGTTGCGACAGGGTTACTTTAATTGATGTTAAGTCTGGTGAAAGAAAAACTGTCGATGAGGCATACTTGAAAAGACTGGAGGAAAGGAAATGATAGAAAGTCTTGTCAGGGTTCTGGTTTATCCCGGGGTTGGTTTTATTGTTTTTTTCAGTTTTTTGTATTCAGGCATATTCAGAAAAATCTCTGCAAGGATGCAGCACAGAATAGGACCGCCGATATGGCAGCCTTTTTTTGATATTTTAAAGCTTCTTGGTAAAGAAGATATAAAACCAGAACAAGCAAAAATTGGATACACGTTCTGGCCGTTTGTAGCTATGATTTCCATCATAACAGCAGGGCTTCTCACACCAATAGCAGGCGTTGTTCCTTTGGGAAATTCAGACATAGTGGTGCTTATCTATTTTCTTGTTTTTGGTTCTTTGTGCCTGTATCTTTCTGGTTTTTCATCTTCAAATCCCTTTGCGGTAATAGGCTCTGTTCGGGGTATTATACAAATGATAGGATATGAATTTCCGTTTGTGGTTTCCGTTGCGGTTGCTGCTCTGGCATCAGGCAGGCTTTTGCTGTTTCCTGCTGCTGTCAATATGTATCAGATTTCCAATGGCTGGTTGTGTTTGAGCTTTCCTTTCGCTGCTGCAGCGTTCTTTGTTTCCGTGCTTGCAAAAGTAGAAATCCCGCCGTTTCACATACCCGAGGCGCATCAAGAAATAGTGTCTGGTTACTATACAGAATATACAGGGAAAAAACTTGCGATGATACTGATTGCTCATATGGTGAAGCTTTTTGTTCTTATAGCTCTGGGTATTGCATTGTTTTTTGGCGGCTCTCTGGACATATTAACCTTTATAGCGAAGGGTCTTGTCTTGGTTTTTGTTGTTTCATTTTTCAGGGTAATTCTGGCAAGGTTTAGAATAGATCATGCGCTGAAGTTTTGCTGGGTTTTTGGGTTTGTTGGTATGATAGATTTGTTCAGGGTTCTTCTTGGTTTTTAATTTTTTCTGGTTTGCTGTGTTTTGTTATAAATTTTTCTTTTTTTGTTTCAGCAAGCTCAAATTCTGGTGTCATTTTTATGGCGTCTTTTTTTGCAATTTCATGGCACACCTCTTCACATTGAGCGCAAAACAAGCATTTTCCAAGGTCATGAATCCAGACTTTGTTTTTTGGGTCCACTGTTATCGCGGCAGACGGGCAGTACTTTGCACAAAGTCCGCAATAAATACATCTGTCTTTAAAATGTTGAAGTTTTCCTCTTAGGCCTTCAGGAACAACAGGTTTTGCTTTGGGATATTTCTCTGTGAAGGGTTTTTTAAAAAAATTTTTTAACGCTTCTGCAACCAGCCTCATGTTTGATATTTGAAACGCAAGTTTAAGTTCTTTACAGGAATAAACTAATACCTTATTTCAAAATCTTCAAACTCGTTTCTGAATTCCTCCCAGCGGGTGTCTATGCTTTCTACCCTTGCTCCCGGCGGCCCTTTTCTGCAGTGTTCTATCGCCTTCAGTATCCTTTCTTTTTCGCCCTCGAACACGATTTCAACTTCGCCTGTGGGCAGGTTTTTTGCCCAGCCCGTTAATCCAAGTCTTGCTGCGGTTTCTTTAGTGAAAGCCCTGAAGAAAACGCCCTGAACCAGACCTGACACCAAAACCCTTGCTCTGCATTTCATGCTCTTATAGATATATATTTGTTATTAAAAAATTAATCTATGCAAAATCCCGTGGATATTGTTCTGGAGAAATCAGGAATAAGGGAGCTCAATCCTGTTCAAAGGCTTGCTCTTGAAAACGGCCTGCTTGATAAAAAGGCTTTTGTGGTGTCCGCGCCCACGGCTTCTGGAAAAACCCTTATTGCAGAAATAGCAATGCTAAAAACTGTTTTGGAGGAAAGGAAAAAAGCTGTTTATATTGTTCCTTTAAGGGCTTTGGCAAATGAAAAATATGAAGAGTTTAAAGAGAAATATGGGTCTTTTGGCATAAAAATCGGCATAAGCATCGGCGACTATGACCAAACTGACCCATGGTTAGCGAATTATGATATTATTGTGGTCACTTCAGAAAAACTTGATTCCCTGTTAAGGCATGGAATAACATGGGCGCACCGGATAGGTCTGATTATAGCGGACGAGGTTCATCTGATAGATTCTCCTGAAAGAGGGCCAACGCTTGAGGTTGTATTAACAAGGTTTAAAAAAAGCTATAATCCGAAAATTCTTGCGCTGTCGGCAACCATAAACAATTACAAGGAGCTTGCTGAATGGTTAGACGCTGAGGCAGTAGAATCAGATTACAGGCCTGTAAAACTCTACAGGGGCGTGTGTTTGGGGAACATGGTTTCTTTTTATCCTGAAAGGTTTGTAAAACTTGATTCAGACGAACCGGTTAAAGCTCTTGTAGCGGATACGCTTAAAAAAGGAAAGCAGGTTTTGTTTTTTATTTCCACGAGAAGAAACGCTGAATCTCTGGCAGAGAAATTGGGGAACATTGTAAGAGAATATGTCCGGAAAGAGAAAAAAGAACTTGAAAAAACCGGCAAACAGGTTTTGCAGGCTCTGGAAAGGCCTACCCGGCAGTGTGAAAAGCTGTCTCATTGCATCTGTAATGGAACCGCATTTCATCATGCTGGTTTAATCAATGAACAGAGAAAAATCGTGGAAAGCGCCTTTAAAGACGGGAAAATAAAGGTAATAGTTGCAACGCCGACCCTTGCGGCCGGGATAAACCTTCCTGCATGGAGAGTTGTTATAAGAGATACCAAACGCTTTGGCGGGTTCGGAATGGATTACATACCTGTTTTGGAGATTCATCAGATGATGGGAAGAGCGGGCAGGCCGAAATATGATAAAGAAGGCGAGGCAATTCTAATAGCGAAAACTGAAAAAGAAGCGGAATTTCTCTGGGAAAATTATATCGAAGGCGAACCTGAAAGGGTTTCTTCGAAACTTGGCGTAGAGCCTGTTTTGAGAACGCATGTTCTGGCTTTGATTGCGTCTGAAACAATAAGAACGAAACAGGAGCTGATGGAATTTTTCTCAGAAACGTTTTATGCTTATCAATTCAGAAACCTTGCCGAGCTGGAAAGAACAATAGGAAAGGTTATAGAGCTTTTGAAGGGTTTTGGGTTTGTAAAAGGCAAGACAGGCGAATTTGTTTCTGCCGGTTCTCTTGGCAATTCCGAACTTACGGCAACGAAAACCGGAAAAAGGGTTTCTGAGCTTTATATTGACCCTTTGACAGCGAACACTCTTATAAAAAGAATGAAAAGGATTGAGGAAGAGGGGAGCAATGATATAGGGATTCTTTATACTGTTTCCAACACCATAGAAATGTTCCCCCTGCTTCCTGTAAGGAAAAGCGATATTGAAAAGATAAATGAACTGTTAAATAAATATGAAGATTTTCTGCCTGAAAAACCGCCGAATCCGTGGGACATTGAATATGAAGATTATTTAAAGGGGATAAAAACCGCTTTTCTTTTCAAGGAATGGATTGAAGAAGCAAGCGAAGAGGAGATTCTCGAAAGGTTTGGCGTTACTCCGGGAGAACTAAGAACAAGGCTAATGAATATTGACTGGCTGTTGTATTCCGGATACGAGCTTGGTCTTTTGCTTAATTTAAGGAAAACCATCAGAGAAATGAAAAAAATAAGGATAAGAGTGAAATACGGGGTTAAAGAGGAGCTTCTTCCTCTGGTCAGGCTTCGCGGCATTGGTAGAGTCAGGGCAAGAATGCTTTACAACAATGGTATAACCTCGAT
>Ga0164318_10002093_pt1 | contig 18325 bp, 30 predicted proteins | sample GuaBasSedimGuay9_FD_113734 | JGI IMG/M metagenome (GOLD analysis project Ga0164318, IMG submission 113734) | Subseafloor sediment microbial communities from Guaymas Basin, Gulf of California, Mexico - Guay9, Core 4571-4, 0-3 cm | ecosystem: Environmental > Aquatic > Marine > Hydrothermal vents... | reverse complement strand
GATTTACAGGGTAACTCTTTAGAACTTGAGGTTTCAGAAAAAGAAAAATTTTGTGGATTATGTTTTAAAGTATTTAGTGATCCTTTTGTGGGAAAACTTTTCTATACACGTATATATACCGGTAAGGTGAAAACAGGAGAGGAGATTTTCAATTCTACAAAAAAGATAAAAGAGAGAGTCAATAAAATCGTAAGAATGCATGCTAATCGGCAGGAGATAATTCAGGAAGCAAAGGCAGGAGATATTGTCTGTTTTGTAGGATTTAAGAAGACTACTACCGGCGATACCCTTACAAAAATAGGTTCTTCTTTGCTTCTTGAGGAGATACATTTTCCTACTCCGGTCGTTTCCTTAGCTATTGAACCTAAAACTCAGAAGGATCAAGAGAAATTAATTTTGGCTTTAAAAAAGTTAGGAGATGAAGACCCCTCTTTTCGGGTGAGCTATAATAAAGAGACTGGCCAGAATATAATCTCTGGAATGGGAAGACTCCATTTAGAGGTGATGGTAGAAAGACTTCTGCGGGATTTTGGGGTAGAAGCAAAGGTAGGGACACCTTACGTTGCTTATCGGGAGACAATTACACGAAAGGTTGAGAGTGTAGGTAAATTTATCCAGCAAAGTGGCGGTCGAGGCCAATACGGACATGTAGTGTTTCTAATGCAGCCAGTGGAAAAAGGCGAAGGAATTGTGTTTGAGAATAAGATAAAAGGGGGAGTTATTCCTCGTGAGTTTATTCCGGCAATTAAGGAGGGAGTGTTTTCTTCCTCAGAGGCAGGAGTGTTAGGAGGATATCCGGTTACCGATGTAAAAGTGGTTTTAGTTGATGGTTCTTACCATGAGGTAGACTCTTCCGATTTAGCATTTAAAATTGCTGCCGAAATTGCTTTTAAGGAAGGCTTAATGAAAGCTAGTCCGGTGCTCCTTGAACCAATTATGAAGCTGGAGGTGGTCACTCCTCTTCTTTATTTAAGTCAGGTGATTGGAGACCTTAACACAAGAAGAGCAAAGATAACCTCTATTGAGGAAAGAAAAAATGTTAAAGTTGTTAAGTGTGAGGTTCCTTTAGCAGAGGTTTTTGATTACGCGGATATTTTAAGAAACTTGACACAAGGAAGAGCTTCCTATACAATAGAGCCTTTGTATTACGAGAAAGTTCCTCAGGATTTGGTGGTAAAGATATTAGGAAAATAATAAAAGGAGGAGGTGATTATGGCTAAAGAAAAATTTGTAAGGACAAAACCACATGTAAATATTGGGACAATTGGACATGTGGATCATGGAAAGACTACTTTAACCAGTGCGATTACAAAGATTTTGGCTTCACGAGGAAAAGCCCAATCATTGAATTACGAAGATATCGATAAAGCACCGGAGGAGAAAGAGCGTGGATTGACGATTAATATTGCTCATGTTGAGTACGAGACAGACACACGTCATTATGCTCATATCGATTGTCCCGGACACGCAGATTATATAAAGAATATGATTACAGGAGCTGCTCAGATGGATGGGGCGATTTTGGTGGTGGCGGCAACTGATGGGCCAATGCCTCAGACGAGAGAACATATCCTTTTGGCTCGCCAAGTTAATGTTCCGGCAATTGTAGTGTTCATTAACAAGATTGATCAGATGGATGATAAAGAGCTTATTGATTTAGTAGAAGTAGAGGTAAGAGATTTGCTTTCCAAATATGAGTTCCCTGGCAATGATATTCCCGTAATAAAAGGGTCAGCGCTAAAGGCAATGGAATGTGGATGCGGGAAAGAGGACTGCCCTAATTGTAAGCCTATTTTAGAGCTACTTAAGGCGGTGGATGAATATATTCCTGCACCTAAAAGAGATGTGGATAAACCTTTTCTTTTGGCTATTGAAGATATTTTTTCTATTTCAGGACGTGGTACGGTAGTCACCGGAAGGATTGAGAGGGGAAAAATAAAGGTAGGAGATGAGGTAGAATTAGTAGGGTTGGTATCCGAGATAAAAAAGACAGTAGTTACCGGAGTAGAGATGTTTCGCAAGATTTTAGATGAAGGAGTGGCTGGAGACAATGTAGGGTTACTTCTGAGAGGCGTTGAAAAAGAGGAAGTGGAAAGAGGTATGGTTGTTGCTCAGCCGGGGACGATAACTCCTCATACAAAATTTAAAGCACAGGTTTATGCATTAAAGAAAGAAGAAGGAGGAAGGCACACTCCTTTCTTTTCTGGTTATAGACCTCAATTTTATTTTCGTACTACTGATGTTACAGGGACCATTAAACTTCCTCAAGGGGTAGAGATGGTTATGCCGGGAGATAACGCACAGATTGAGGTAGAGTTGATTCAGCCCGTAGCGATTGAAAAGGAATTAAGATTTGCTATTCGTGAGGGAGGAAGAACAGTTGGTGCAGGAGTAGTTACAGAGATTATTGAATAAATAGATTTTTCGTTAAAGTTAGGAGTAATACTTGAGAAGCAGGAAAGTAGATTGTCTATGCTTAAATTGAGAATTAAGCTAAAAGCGTTTGATCATCGACTCTTGGATCAATCAGCGCAGGATATTGTGGAGGTAGCTTTGCGGACAGGAGCAAAAGTAAACGGTCCCATACCTTTACCTACTAAGAAAAAGATTTATACGGTAAATCGTTCGACAAATATTGATAAAAAATCAAGAGAGCAATTTATGTTAGCGATTCATAAAAGAATAATCGATTTAGATAACCCTACACCTAAAACTATCGATGCTTTAAGAAAGCTTAATTTACCAGGAGGAGTGAGTGTAGAGATAACTCAGAAAGTGTAAGATGATTAGAGAAATTTTCGGTAAAAAGGTGGGGATAACGCAGATTTTTGATGAGGAGGGGAATCAGGTAGCAGTAACTCTGGTTGAGGTAGAGCCAGTATGTATTTTAGAGGAAGTGGTTTATCCGCAAAAAAAGAAAGTTAAAATCGGCTGTTTTAGACTTCCTCAGAGTAAAAAGAAAAAGATGAAAAGGCCAATTTTGGGATATTTTAATAAGCTAGGAATAAAAGATTACTATACCTTAGTTAGAGAAGTAGAACCTCAGGGTGAGGAGATTACTCCCCGGAAAGAAGTAGGAATAGAGATTTTTTCTGAAGGGGAATGCATTGATGTGCGTGCAAAGACAAAAGGTAAAGGATTTCAGGGAGGTATGAGGCGGCATAACTGGAGTGGTCAGCCTAAAGCTCATGGGTCAACAACTCATAGAAGGATTGGTTCTGCAGGTGCTTCAACTTTTCCGGGAAGAATTGTAAAAGGACACCGGATGCCCGGGCATATGGGAGATAAGTTTTGCACAATAAAGAATTTAAAAATTTTGAAGATAGATAGAGAGAAACAACTGCTTTTTATAAAAGGAGCTATCCCTGGTTATCGAGGCACAATAGTTAAATTAAGGAAAGCAAAACATGAAGCTTAAAGTTTGGAGTCAAGAAGGAAAAGTTGTGGGAGAGGTAGAATTGGATAAGAAAATCTTTGATGGAAATATAAACTATTCTCTTATCCATCAGGCAGTAGTGACCTATTTAGCTAATCAAAGACGAGGGCTTGCGTCTGTAAAGACTCGAGGAGAAGTTAGAGGTAGTGGGAGAAAGCCTTGGAGGCAAAAAGGCACAGGACGGGCAAGAGTAGGAAGTATTCGTTCTCCCCTGTGGCGGGGAGGAGGGGTTATTTTTGGCCCTAAAGTGAGGGATTATTCTAAAAAATTTCCTCAGAGAATGAAAAATATGGCTTTAAAGAGTGCTCTTAATGCAAAACTTAAAAGTAATCAGATTATGATTGCCAAAGATATAAATATAGACGAACCTAAAACAAAAAAGGCAGTAGAGGTTTTGAGAAACTTAAAATTAAATGGGGAAAGGGTTAGAATTGTGAAAGAGAAAATAGATAAAAACTTAAAGTTAGCTTTGCGTAATTTAGAAAAGGTAGAGTTAGAAAAAGCCGATGCTCTTACTACCTATACGGTTTTAGATTGTAAAAAATTAATAATTACTGAAGAGAGCCTAAAAAAAATAGAGGAAAGGTTGAGAAGATGGATAAGCTAATCCGTGCTTATGAGGTTATAAAATCACCTTTACTTACGGAGAGAGCTACACGGTTGACTAAGTATAATCAGTATGTGTTTTGGGTGGATAAAAATGCCAATAAGATAGAGATAAAGAAAGCGATTGAAGAGGTTTATAAGGTAAAGATAGAAAAAATACGTACTTTAAATATGAAAGGTAAAACCAAAAGAATTCGTTGGGGAGAAGAAGGAAAGACTTCTCCTTGGAAGAAGGCAATTGTTACTTTGAAGGAAGGGTATCAGATTAAAGCGATTTGATATGGGATTAAGGAGATTTAAGCCAACAACTTCAAGCTTGCGTTTTCGTATAATCAGTGATTTTGGAGAGATTACAAAAGAGGAACCGGAGAAGAACTTGACTGTAGCTTTAAAAAAGAGAGGAGGAAGAAATAATACGGGAAGAGTTACGATAGGAAGAAGAGGGGGAGGGCATAAACGCAGATATAGAATTATAGACTTTAAAAGAGATAAATTTGATGTAAAAGGAGAAGTGATTGCTATAGAGTATGATCCCAATCGTAGTGCAAGGATAGCCTTGATAGAGTATCCAGATAAGGAGAGAAGATATATTATTTGGCCTCATGGGTTAAATGTGGGAGATAAAGTAATAAGTAGTAGCGATTCTCAGGTAGATATAAAGCCAGGAAATACGATGAAATTAAAGTATGTTCCCTTAGGAACAATTATCCATAATTTAGAATTAGAACCACAAAAAGGAGCTAAGCTGGCAAGAAGCGCAGGAAGTTGGGCACAACTTATGGCTAAAGAGAAAGGCTTTGCTCAAATAAGAATGCCTTCAGGAGAGATAAGACTCCTGAGTCTCGAGTGCAGAGCGACTATAGGACAGGTAGGAAATATTGAGCATTCATCCCAGATGAGTGGTAAGGCAGGTAGATCCCGTTGGTTGGGCAGGCGTCCTTGTGTGCGAGGAGTGGCGATGAATCCTGTAGACCATCCTCATGGAGGAGGAGAAGGAAAAGCCGGGCAAGGCAATCCTCATCCGGTTACCCCTTGGGGAAAACCTACTAAGGGAGGAAAAACTAGAAAGCCCAATAAAAAAAGTGATAAGTATATAATTAAGAGAAGGTCACCGAAGAAGAAAAAATAAGAATATGGCAAGATCATTAAAAAAAGGTCCTTTTGTTGATGAGAAATTATTGAAGAGGGTAAGAAAAGCGAAAGATACCGGAGATAGAAAACCGATTAAGACTTGGTCACGGGCAAGTATGATTACTCCTGAATTTGTAGGACTAACTATTGCTGTTCATGATGGAAGGAGACACGTTCCTGTATTTATCACTGAGGCGATGGTAGGACATCGGTTAGGCGAGTTTGCTCCTACACGAACATTTCGCCAACATGGTGGGATTAAGGCTAAGAAAGCTTTACAGAAGAAATAGTTATGGTGGCAAAAGCAGTTCTAAGATATGCAAGAATTTCGCCCAGGAAGATGAGGTTGGTTGTTTCTTTGGTTAGAGGAAAGAAAGTGGGAGAGGCACAAGCAATATTAAAATCTTTGAATAAAAAAGGAGCAAGGATTTTAGAAAAATTATTAAAGAGTGCAATCTCCAATGCAAAAAATAAGGGGTTTTTAGAATCCAAGCTTTTTATTTCCAAATTGATTGTTAATGAAGGTCCTTTTCTTAAAAGATACCGAGCTGCCAGCTTCGGGCGAGCAGTAATGATAAGAAAAAGAACTTCTCATATTTTGGTAGAGTTAGATACCCCAGAAAGAATTGTAGAGGAGGTAAAGATAAGATAGTATGGGTCAGAAGGTGCATCCTTATATTTTAAGGATTGGTTTTGGTAAAGATTGGCAATCAAAATGGTTTGTGCTGAATAAGAGAGAGTTTGCTCAATTCTTAGATGAAGATAGAAGGATAAGAGAGCGGATAAGGAAAAATTATCCCTTAGGCTCCATTGCTAATATTATTATTGAGAGAGTATCAGCGAATCTGATAAGGATTAAAATAAGGACTTCGCGTCCAGGAATAATTATTGGAAGAAGGGGTCAAGATATAGAAAGGCTGAAACAGGATATTATAGAGTTCACGGGTAAAGAAATAATTATTGATGTGGAAGAGGTGGAGGCTCCTTCTTTAGAAGCTCAGCTGGTAGCAGAAATTATCGCTTTTCAGATAACTAAACGAGTGAACTTTCGGCGAGCAATGAGAAGGGCGATTCAACAGGCAGTGAACTTGGGATGTGAGGGGATAAAGATAAGATGTGCGGGCAGACTGGGAGGAGTTGAGATTGCACGTAGTGAAACTTACAAACAAGGAAAAGTTCCTCTTCAAACCTTTCGTGTTGATGTAGATTATGGATTTTTTGTGGCTAAAACTACCTATGGGACTATTGGAGTGAAAGTATGGATATATAAAGGAGATAAAGGTTTAGGTAGTTATTTAAAGAAAGAAGAAGAGGCAGATTGATATGTTAATACCCAAAAGAGTTAAATATAGAAAATATCAGCGAGGAAGAAGAAAGGGAACAAAGAACTCTTTTGTTGCTTTTGGGGAATATGGTCTTAAGGCTTTAGAATGCGGATGGCTTAAAAATACTCAAATTGAGGCAGCAAGAGTGATTTTAACAAGACGATTGCGCCGGGGAGGTAAACTCTGGATTCGTATTTTTCCTGATAAAGCTATAACCAAAAAACCTCAGGAGTCAAGGATGGGTAAAGGTAAAGGTGAAGTAGAGGGCTGGGTAGCGGTAATAAAAAGAGGCACAATTTTATTTGAATTGGGAGGGGTGCCGGAGGATTTTGCTCGAGAGAGTTTCCGTCTGGTAGCTTACAAACTTCCCTTTAAAACACGGTTTGTAATGAGGGTAAAATGAAGGCACATCAGTTGCGAATATTGTCGAAAGAGGAGCTTAAAAACAGATTGATAGAGTTAAAAAAAGAACTTATGGAGTTAAATTTTCAAAAAAAGACAGCAAAAGTAGAAAAACCTCATCTTTTTAAAGAAAAAAGAAAGGAAATTGCTCGTATTTTAACTATTTTAAGGGAAAAAGAAAATGAAAAAGATTAATACAAGAAAGAAAATATTGGAAGGGGTAGTGGTTTCTGATAAGATGCAGAAGACAATAGTGGTGAAAGTGGAAAGAAAATTTTCTCATCCTTTATATAAAAAGCCGGTAAAAAAAATTAAAAAATTTAAGGCACACGATCCTAACCAGAGTGCTAAAGTAGGAGATAAAGTTAGAATTATAGAATCACGGCCTTATTCTAAAGAGAAAAGATTTTTATTACTGGAGATATTGAAATGATTTATCTGCGTACTTATTTAGATGTAGCGGATAATTCAGGAGCAAAAAAAGTAGCCTGTATTGGGGTGATTGGCAAAAAGAATAAAAAATATGCGGAGGTTACTGATGTGATAAGTGCAAGTGTAAAAGAAGCGATTCCCAACAGCCCTATAAAGAAAGGAGAAGTAGTAAGAGCAGTGATAGTAAGAACGCACGCTTCTATAAAAAGAAAAGATGGTGTATGTATAAGATTCGATAATAATGCTTGTGTAATTGTTGACAAGCAAGGAAATCCGCGGGGAACACGTGTTTTTGGGCCGGTAGTAAGAGAATTAAGAGAAAAATTTTCTAAGATATTATCGTTGGCTCCGGAGGTAATTTGATGAGTTTAAGAATTAAAAGAGGTGATAAAGTAATTGTTTTGGCAGGAAAAGATAAGGGAAAAACAGGAAAGATTTTAAAGGTATTCCCTCAAAAAATGTGTGCTATTGTTGAGGGGGCAAATTTGGTAAAAAAACACCTGAAGAGGCGTTCAGAGAATGAGCCAGGAGGAGTAAAAGAGATACCTTCTCCCATTCATATTTCTAATTTAGCCTTATATTGTCCTTATTGTAATAGAGGGGTGCGTTTTGGAATAAAAATTTTGGAGGACAAAACTAAGATAAGAATATGCAAAAGATGCAACAAGGAAATTTAAAAGAAAAATATATACCTCGTCTGCTTAAAATTTACAGAGAAGAAATTATTCCTCGTATGGTAGAGAAGTTTTCTTATAAGAATAAGTTAGCTGTCCCGCGTCTTTTAAAGATTGTAGTGAATATGGGTATCGGTGAGGCAACAGGAAATCCGTCTTTGGTAGAAAAACATGCTCAGGAGTTAGCCTTGATTACCGGACAGAAACCAAAGGTAACGCGTGCACGTAAAGCGATTTCCAACTTTAAGTTAAAGAAAGGAATGGCTATCGGATGTTGTGTGACTTTGAGAAGATACAGAATGTATGAGTTTTTAGATCGTCTGATTGTTACCGCAATTCCTCGAATTAGAGATTTTAGAGGGTTTTCTTCTCACTCTTTTGATGGAAGGGGGAATTATTCTTTTGGAGTTTCTGAGCAGACTATTTTTCCTGAAATTAATTTAGATAAAGTAGATAGAACCCAAGGATTGAATATTACTGTTTGTACTTCCGCAAACACAGATGAGGAGGCGTTTTGGTTGCTTAAATTTTTTGGGTTCCCTTTTAAGCAATAAAAGGAGTAAAAGTGGCTACGAAAGCAAAAATTGAGAAGTGGAGGAAAGAAAAAATCAAGCCTAAATACAAAACGAGGTATAGAAATCGCTGTCGAATTTGTGGAAGACCTCGGGGTTATATTCGGGATTTTGGACTCTGTCGTATTTGTTTTCGTACACTTGCCTGGCAAGGGCTTATTCCGGGAGTAAAAAAAGCGAGCTGGTAAGATGAATAGAGATCTAATTGCTGATGCTTTTTGTACAATTCGTAATGCCTCACGGGCAAAAAAAGAGGAAACTTTGATTCCTTATTCTAAGTTACTTATTAAGATTATGGAGATTTTAAAGAGAGAGAGGTATATTGAGAACTTTAAGGAGTTAGATATTCCTGAAAAGTATAAAATGATAAAGGTCTACTTGAGATATGAAGGAAAAAAAAGTGTGATTAATGATATTCGGCGTGTTTCCAAACCAGGACGTAGAATATATGTAGACCGAAAAAATATCCCTTATGTGTTGCAAGGATATGGAGTGGTGATACTTTCTACTTCTTTGGGAATACTTACTGATAAAGAAGCAAGAAGATTAGGAGTGGGAGGAGAATATATTGGTTATATCTGGTAGGCTGGTATGTCAAGGGTAGGAAGAAAGCCAATATCTATTTTGGAGAATGTAAAGGTTGAAGTTAAGGATAGGATTATTTATGTTGAGGGACCGAAAGGAAAACTTTCTTTAAATTTAGATCCTTTAGTAGATGTGCGAATAGAAAATAAAAATATTATTGTAGAGAGAAAAAATGATTCTAAAAAAGCAAAAAGTATGCATGGAACAACACGTGCTTTAATTAATAATATGGTATGGGGGGTAAAGGAAGGATTTAAAAAAAGTTTGGAGATTATAGGAACCGGTTATAAAGCTCAACTAAAAGGGAATAATTTAGTGCTTCAATTAGGTTTTTCTCGTCCTGTGGAGATTGCAATTCCTCAAGATTTAAAAGTAAATCTGGGGGGACAAACAAGAATTATAATTGAGGGTGTGAATAAACAGCGTGTGGGCCAGTTTGCTGCTCAAATTAGAGCGATTTTTCCTCCCGAACCTTACAAAGGTAAAGGGATAAGATACACAGGAGAAGAAGTAAGAAAGAAGTTAGGGAAAGCAATGGCAAAATGAAGTTAGCAGAAAGATTAAGAAGACACAAGCGAATTACTAAGAAGATGCAAGGAACCAGAAAGCAGCCTCGTTTAGTAGTTTTTCGTAGCAAAAAACATATTTATGCTCAACTGGTAGATGATGATAACCGGAAAGTGATTACGGGTTGTTCTACTCTTTCTGAAGAATTTAAGGCGTTGAATAAAAAAAGTACTAATCAGGAGGCTGCCTATGAGGTGGGAAAATTAATTGCCAGAAGAGCCTTTGATTTAGGAATAAAAAAAGTTTGTTTTGATCGTGCTGGCTACAAATACCATGGGCGTATAAAAGCATTAGCTGAAGGGGCACGTAGTGCCGGGTTAAATTTTTAGTTAGAATTTTCTATGGCGGAAGATACTATTTTAGAGGAAAAAGAAAGAGAAGCTTTTGTAGAGAGGGTTATTTTCATTAACCGGGTAACCAAAGTTACCAAGGGAGGAAAAAATTTAGCTTTTACTGCTCTGGTGGTGGTGGGAGACCAAAATGGCAGAGTAGGGGTTGCTTTGGGGAAAGCAAGAGAAGTTGCTGATGCAATAAGAAAAGGGATAAAAAGAGCAAAAAAAGAAATGGTGAGGATAAAGCTAAAAGAAAGAACAATTCCCCATCAAGTAAAGGGGAAATTTGGTGCTACTGAGGTTTTGCTTAAGCCTGCATATCCTGGAACAGGGGTGATTGCGGGAGCTACAGTTAGAGCAATTTGTGAATGTGCAGGAATAAAAGATATTTTGACTAAAATTTTGAAGAAATCCACCAATTCAGTAAATGTTACCAGGGCAGTGTTTGATGCTTTTTCTAAGTTGAAGGGTTAGTATGGAACTGTTTCAGTTAAGAAAAGACAAAAAAGGAAGAGAAAAGAGAGTAGGAAGAGGAGCCGGTTCTGGCCATGGAAAGACCTCTTCTCGAGGACATAAGGGGACGGGCCAGAGAAAAGGAAGAATGTATTATATAGGGTTTTTAGGAGGAAATGTGCCTTATTTAAGAAAGATTCCTAAACGTGGATTTAATCCTAAAAGAAGGAAAGAATACCAGATTGTAAATCTTAAAGATATTGTAAAAAAATTGCCTGAGGAGAAAGAAATTACCCCTCACAAGCTCAAGGAAGTAAATTTGATTAAGGATGAAAATAAACCAATAAAGATTTTAGCTAAATTAGAAGATGAAAAAATCCCTCACTTTTTTATTAAGGCACATAAATTTTCAAGAAAAGCAGAAGAGTTGATTAAAGGGGCGGGTGGAAGAATAGAATGCTTGAAAGTTTAGGTAATATATTTCGCATAGAAGAATTAAGAAGAAAAATTTTTATCACCCTGGCGCTACTTGCTGTTTTTCGTCTGGGCTGTTTTGTTCCTACTCCCGGAATTAATACCTATGCATTAAGTAGATTTTTTGAAAATTTAGCAAAGACTCAGGGAGCTACTCTTTTAGGTCTTATTAATATCTTTACAGGGGGAGCTTTACGTCGTCTGAGTATATTTGCCTTAGGGATTATGCCCTATATTTCTGCCTCTATTATAATGCAACTTCTTACAGGAGTAATCCCGGCGTTAGAGAAAATTGCTCAGGAAGGGAAAGCAGGGTATGAGAGAATTAATCAATATACTCGTTATTTGACTCTTTTAATCTGTATTATTCAGGGATTTATGCTTTCCCTGTGGCTTGAAAATCCTCAGAATTTTCGGGGAACTACAATTGTTTCTTCTCCGGGATGGTTTTTCCGCTTTATGACTGTTTTAACGCTTACCGGAGGAACTCTTTTTATTATGTGGTTGGGGGAGCAGATTCAGGAGAGGGGTATTGGAAATGGTATTTCTTTAATCATCACCATAAGTATCATTTCACGAATCCCGGCTTCGCTGCGGCAGTTATGGATACTATATTCTCCTTTTGATTCTACGAAACGTTTAATCAATACTCCTACTCTAATTTTTCTGGGGATTCTGTGGGTAGTTATAATTTTGGGAATAGTGTTATTTACACAAGCTCAACGGAGAATTCCTGTTCAATACGGGAAAAGAATAATTGGAAGAAGAATCTATCAGGGGCAGTCTACTTATCTTCCCATAAGAGTAGATATGGCAGGGGTAATTGCTATTATTTTTGCTCAAAGCGTGATTCTTTTTCCGGCAACAGTAGCAACTTTTTTCCCTCGCACCTCCGGCATTGCTTTATTTTTTCAGAGAATCTTTGGGCAGAGAGGTTTATGGTATAACTTGATTTATGTGGGATTAATTATCTTTTTTATGTATTTTTATACGGCGATTGTATTTAATCCTGTACAAATTGCCAATAACCTGAAAAAATATGGCGGATTTATTCCAGGAGTGAGGCCAGGAAAACCGACTTCAGACTACCTGGATTATGTAGCTACAAGAATTGTTTTTGTAGGTGCTATATACATTTCTTTGGTGGCTATTTTTCCTACCCTGATAATGAAATTTTTTAAGGTTCCCTCTTATGCAATTGCTTCTTTTTTTGGGGGAACTACTCTTTTGATTATGGTAGGAGTTTTATTGGATACGATGCGTCAGATTGAGGGACACCTTTTACTCAGTCATTATGAGGGGTTTGTTAGAGGCAGGAGGTTGAAAGGGAGAAGATGAATTTGGTATTACTGGGAGCCCCCGGTTCAGGTAAGGGTATACAAGCAGAGAGCTTGAGTAATTATTTTAAAGTAAAAAAGATTATTTTGGGAGATATTTTGCGTGAAGAGGTAAAAAAAGGAAGCTATTTGGGTAAAAAAGTTAAGGAATTTATGGAAAAAGGAGAGTTGGTTCCTGATGAGATAGTAAATGAGATGATAAAAGCACATATTGATAGTAAGGGATTTGTTATGGATGGATACCCTCGCAATTTATCTCAGGCAGAAAATTTAGATATGATCTTAAAAGAGAAAAGGCTTCAGTTAGATAAAGTAATCTATCTTGATGTGAAAAAAGAGACGGCTGTAAAAAGGCTTTCGGGAAGAAGAGTATGTAGAAAATGTGGGGCTATCTTTCACATAAAGAATATGCCCCCTAAAAATGAAGGAATTTGTGATTTTTGTGGAGGACCTCTTTATCAGAGAGAAGATGATTATCCTGAAGTGATTGAAAGGCGATGGGAGATTTTTGAAAAGGAAGTAAAAGTTATTGTTGATTATTACAAAAAACAAGATAAAATAATTTTTCTTGTTGCCGACAAAGATAAAGAGGAGGTTTTTAGAGAGATTATAAGAAGTGTGGGAAATGGGTGATTTACTTAGCTGTGAGGAAATTAAGATAATGAGGAGAATAGGGAAAATAGCAGCAAGAATTATTAAAACTCTAAAAAGATTTATAAAAGCAGGTATTTCTACCGAAGATATAGAGTTATTTTTTAAGAAGATACTGAAGAATTATTCTGGATATGAGCCCGCTTTTTTAGGATATAATGGATATCCGGCAAGTTTGTGTGTTTCTTTAAATGATGAGATTATTCATGGTATACCTAAGAAAGAAAGAAAAATTAAGGAAGGAGATTTGGTAAGTGTGGATTTAGGGATAAAATATAATGGACTTTTTGTAGATACTGCCTATACTTATCCGGTAGGAAGAGTTTCTCCTTTAGCTCAAAGATTAATAAGAGTAGGGAAAAAGGCTTTAAAAGAAGCAATAAAGAAAGTACGCATAGGTTTATGTGTAGGAGATATTGGGGAGATAATAGAGAAGATTGCCAAAAGTAACAATTTTTCTGTGATAAGAAGTTTTGTTGGTCATGGGATAGGGCACAGTCTTCATTGTCCACCTGAGGTTCCTAATTTTGGAAAGTCCGGGGTAGGAGAAAAGCTTTCAGAAGGAATGGTTATTGCTATTGAGCCGATGATTTCTGCAGGTACAGAGGAAGTGCTGATTTCTTCTGATGGATGGACAGCAAAAACAAAGGATGGTTCTTTAAGTTGTCATTTTGAGCATACGGTAGCAATAACAAAAAGAGGCCCTTTGGTTATTACGAGTTAAATGGGAAAAGAAGAATTAATCGAAGTTGAGGGAGAGATAGTTGAGGCATTACCTAATGCGATGTTTAGGGTAAAACTGGATTCCGGTCAGATAGTTTTAGCCCATGTAAGTGGGAAAATGCGTATGCATTTTATTAAGATTGTTCCTGGAGATAGGGTAAAAGTAGAACTTTCTCCTTATGATTTGAGGAGAGGAAGAATTACTTATCGATACTGAAATGAAAGTAAAAGCCTCTGTAAAAAAGATTTGTGATAAGTGTAAGATAATAAAGAGAAAAGGAGTAGTAAGAGTAATCTGTAAGAATCCTAAGCATAAACAGAGACAGGGATAGTTATGCCAAGAATTTTAGGAGTTGATATTCCCAAAAATAAAAAAATAGAATTTTCTTTACGATATATCTATGGGATTGGTCCATATCGGGCAGAGGAGATATTGAAAAATACGGGTATCGATCCCGATAAAAAAGCAGGACAACTTTCTGATGAGGAGGTTTCCAGGATAACTTCCTTTATTCAGTCTCATTACAAGGTAGAAGGAGAATTAAGAAGGGAGATTTCTCAGAGCATAAGAAGATTAATTGATATCAGTTGTTATCGAGGGGCAAGACATAAGAAGGGGCTCCCTGTAAGAGGACAGCGCACCCGTTGTAATGCACGCACAAGAAAAGGTCCTCGGCCTCGTGTAGGAGGAATAAAGAGGAATAAATAGAGATGGCAAAGAAAAGAAGAAGAGAGAAAAAGAAAAAAATCAAAGTCAGCAGTCCCTTAGGAATTGCGCATATTAAAGCTACTTTTAATAATACTATAATTACAATTACTGATTTAGAGGGAAATACTCTTGCCTGGGCCTCAGGAGGAACGATTGGATTCAAAGGAACAAAAAAATCAACTCCTTATGCTGCACAGTTGGCTGCTTTAGATGTAGTTAAGAGAGTAAAAGAAGCCGGGATTCTGCAGGTTGAGGTTTTGGTGAAAGGTCCTGGTCCGGGGAGGGAGGCAGCAATAAGGTCTTTGCAAAGCGCGGGTCTTCAAGTTAAGAAAGTGAAAGACGTAACCCCTCAACCTCATAATGGCTGTCGTCCACGCAAAAAACGGAGGGTGTAATGGGTAGATATTTAGACCCTAAGTGTCGGCTATGTAGAAGAGAAGGAGAAAAGTTATTTCTGAAAGGACTTAAATGTTTCACAGAAAAATGTTCTTTTTCCAGAAGGCCTTATCCTCCCGGAGTCCATGGCAAAAAACAAAGCAAACCTTCTTATTATGCTTTACAGCTGAGAGAAAAACAGAAGGTAAAGAGAATGTATGGGATGTTTGAGTCGCAGTTTAAGAGGTTTTTCAAGTTAGCAGCGAAATCAAAAGAACCTACAGGAAGAAAATTACTTGAGCTTTTGGAAAGACGTTTAGATAATGTAGTCTATAGAGCTTTATTTGCTACTTCACGTACGGAGGCACGTCAGATTGTACGTCATGGTTTTGTTTTTATTGGTGGACGTCGGGTAAATATTCCTTCTTACATAGTTAAAGAGAAAGAAGAAATTTATATAAAGGCAAAAGAAGATATGATTAAAAGAATAAGAGAGAATATGGAGGTAAATTCAAAATATAGAAGTGTGCCTACTTGGATTGAGGTGGATAAAGAGAATTTAAAGATTGTAATAGAGAAATTACCGGCTAAGGAGGATTTAACTGTAACTGTAAATGAACAGTTAATTGTTGAATTATATTCTAAGTAATAAAGGGGGAAGGATATGGGGATAAGTTGGCGTGATTTTCAATTTCCAAAAAGAATAAATATTGATGAGAAAGCCTATACTCCTTTTTATGGAAAGTTTATTGCCGAACCGTTAGAGAGAGGCTATGGCGTTACTTTGGGTAATGCGTTAAGAAGGGTTTTGCTTTCTTCAATTGAGGGAGCAGCGGTAACCAATGTAAAAATTGAAGGGGTTTTGCATGAATTCTCTACAATTGAAGGGGTGAAGGAAGATGTTCCCGAAATAATTCTAAATATTAAAAATATTGTATTAAGATCTTACTCTAAAACTTCCCGTAAAATTTATATAAAAGAAAAAGGAGAAAAAGAAGTTAAGGCACGCAATCTAATTGTTGATGAAAGTATTGAGGTTATTAATCCTGATCAACATATTGCTACTTTAACCTCTAAAGATACTCGTTTAGAAATAGAGATGGAGGTAGGAAGAGGTAGAGGTTTTGTGCCGGCAGAGATGAACAAGAGAGAAGATGTTCCCTTAGGAGTAATTCCTATAGATTCTATATTTACTCCCATAAAAAAGGTTAACTTTAAAGTAGAAAATACACGTGTAGGGAAAAGAACTGATTATGACCGCCTGATTTTAGAGGTTTATACTAACGGAAGTATTGAGCCTAAGGAAGCTTTAATATATGCTGCGCGGGTATTAAATAAACATTTAGAACTTTTCTTTACCTTAGGGGAGATTCCTGAAGAAGAAGTAGAAGAGCTTACTCCTGAGGAGATAGCTTTATATGAGAAATTGCGTATACCTGTTTCCGAATTAGAGCTTTCTGTAAGAAGCGCCAATTGTTTAAGGGAGGCAAACATAAAGACATTAGCTGATTTAGTAGAAAAAACAGAAGCTCAACTCCTCTCCTATAAGAACTTTGGGAAGAAATCTTTAAATGAGATTGTAACTTTACTTAAAAGTATGGGGCTTTCTTTAGGGATGAAGGTTGATCGCAAGAAGATGCAGATGCTATGAGGCATAGAAAAAAGAGTGAAAAGTTTTCTCGTTCTCGGGCACAGAGAAAAGCTTTGGTGAGAAGTCTTCTGCGTGCCCTTTTTACTTATAAAAGAATAACCACAACTCAAGATAAAGCGAAAGGGATAAGAGAGTGGGCAGATAAATTAATTGAGTGGGCAAAGAAAGATTCACTTCACCACCGTCGATTAGTTTATAGATTTTTGTGTGACCATAAGTTAGTAAAAAGATTATTTGAAGAAATTGGGCCTCAGTTTAGAAACATCTCAGGAGGATATACACGTGTGTTTAACTTGGGTTATCGTAAAGGAGATGGAGCAGGTATATCTCTTTTAGAGCTCACCCAGATTAAAAAAGAAGAAAAAAAGAAAGAAAAAAAGAAAGAAAAAAAAGAAGAAAAAGAGATAACTGTTGAAGGAGAGAAAATCCCTGCGGAAAAGGAAGCAAAACCTCAGAAAAAGTTCCTCCAAGGAATAAAAAAGATATTCAAGAAAGAGAAAGGTTCCCTCTGAAGATGGGAAGGACTATCATCGAGAAGGTTTTCTCCGCACACTCTTTGAAAAAAAAGTCTGTTAAAGCAGGTGATATTTGCCTTTGTAAGATAGACTTTTGCTTTTCCCAGGATGGCACCACTCTTCTGGTGCTGGAAAGTTTAAAGAAATTAGGTAAGTCTTCTTCTTCCCCATACGCAATGTTTATTGATCACAATGTTCCTTCCCCTAATGTAGGAGTTTCTTCAGTACATTCTCAGATGAGAGCTTTCTCTTGTAAAAATAAAGTTGCTCTTTATGAAATAGGGGAAGGAATTTCCCATCAATTGGTTATTGAGGAAAAAAAAGCTTTACCCGGAAATCTTATTTTAGGTGCAGATTCGCATACCTCAACCTGTGGAGCTTTGGGGGCAGTGGGATTAGGCGTAGGTTCTACAGATTTAGCAGTAAGTATTGCCACAGGAAAAAATTGGTTTCGTGTTCCTTCAACTTACAAAATAGTAATAAAAGGGAAAATACCGGAAGGAGTTTTTAGCAAAGATATTATGCTTTATATTTTACGTAATTTGACCGCCAATGGAGCAACTTACAGAGCGATTGAGTATCAAGGAGAGGTAGTCAGCCGACTTTCCTTGGATGCGCGACTGACAATTACCAATATGAGTGTGGAATTAGGAGCAAAGTGCGGTGTAATGCTTGCGGATAAAAAAGTATTTTTTTATTTGAAGAAGATAGGAGCAGGCAAGATTACTCCTGTTTATCCTGATAAAGATGCTGAATATGAGAAGACGATAGAGTTTGATATTTCCAAAATTTCTCCTATGGTGGCTTTGCCTCATGCTCCTGATAAAGGAGTATTTATAGAAGAGATAGAAGGAAAAAAAATCGATCAGGCTTTTATCGGTACCTGTACAAATGGAAGATTGGAGGATTTAGAAATTGCTGCCAAAATCTTGAAAGGAAGAAGGGTGCATCCTGAGGTTAAGTTATTGGTTGCTCCTGCCTCAAGAAGAATTTTTAAAGAGGCTCTCAAAAAAGGCATAATAAAAGTTTTAATTGAGGCAGGAGCAATTATTCTGCCTCCGGGATGTGGACCTTGTGTGGGAACGCACCAGGGAGTTCCTGCTGATGGAGAGGTGGTAATTTCTACTGCTAATCGTAATTTCAAAGGAAGGATGGGAAATCCTTCAAGTTTCATTTATTTAGCATCTCCTGCAACCGTTGCCTCTTCAAGTATAAAGGGGAAAATCAGTGATCCTCGTAGATATTTATTAAGAGGAGGAAAAAAATGATTGATATGAATACCCTATTTAAGATTACTATGGAGAGAAAGGCGAGTGATTTGCATATTACTGTTAACAGTCCTCCTATTCTGCGTATCGATGGTAATTTACATTTT
>Ga0164318_10002091_pt1 | contig 18332 bp, 15 predicted proteins | sample GuaBasSedimGuay9_FD_113734 | JGI IMG/M metagenome (GOLD analysis project Ga0164318, IMG submission 113734) | Subseafloor sediment microbial communities from Guaymas Basin, Gulf of California, Mexico - Guay9, Core 4571-4, 0-3 cm | ecosystem: Environmental > Aquatic > Marine > Hydrothermal vents... | reverse complement strand
TTATTGATAAAGTACGTGCTGAGGTAAACAGTATGATGAAACAGTACCCATTAACAACACATTAGTTTACAAGTTGCGAGTTACCACAACTCGTAACTCGTAACTGAAACTTGAAACTTATAGCATTATGATAGCAAAAAACTTAGCAAAATTTATTCTCTGGGTTTTTGGTTGGAAAGTGTTGGGTAAAATTCCAACTGAGAAAAAATATGTAACACTTATAGCACCCCACACTGCTAATATCGATTTTTTTATGGGTAAATTAGCTAATTGGGCTATGGGGCTTGAACCAAAATTATTGGTAAAAAAGGAAATTTTTACTTTCTTAACAACACCTATTATTCGCATGTGGGGAGGGATGCCTATTGACCGTTCAAAAGGTAGTAACGTAGTTTCTCAAGTGGTGAAAATGTTTGAGGAAAATGAAACATTTATTTTGGGAATTGCTCCCGAAGGAACAAGGAAAAGGAATCCTGAATGGAAAACTGGTTTTTATCGTATTGCAGTTGCAGCTAATGTTCCTATTTGCTGTGCTTTTATTGATTTTGGTAAAAAGGAGCTAAGCATGGAAAGAATGTTTATGCCTACCGGTGATACGGAAAAAGATATGATCGAAATAAAATCTTTTTATAAAGATAAAGTTGGTTATCATCCTGAAAAATTTGCAATTGAGTAAGATTGATGACTTATTTTTAAACGGTATTTTCGCTTATGAATAAACTTTCTGTAACGATTATCCAAACAAACCTTCTCTGGGAAGATAAAACAGGAAACCTAAAGCATTTTCAAGGAAAAATTGAGAATATCAAAGCCGAAACTGATTTAATTATCCTGCCTGAAATGTTTACTACTGGTTTTTCTATGACTCCTATGTCTTTTGCTGAAAAATTGAATGGGGATACGGTAAAGTGGATGCGAAAAATGGCCATAGCTGCTAATGTGGCCATAGCTGGAAGTATTATAATTGAAGAGAATGGAAAATACTTAAACCGCTTTTTGTTTGTTAAGCCTGATGGTAAATATCAGTACTATGATAAAAGACATTTATTCGCGATGGCTGGTGAACATAAGTTTTACACTCCGGGAGATAAAAATGTATTAATAGAATACAAAGGATGGCGAATCAGACCATTAATTTGTTATGATTTACGATTTCCGGTTTGGAGTAGAAATACTGATGAATATGATTTATTAATTTATGTTGCCAATTGGCCTGAAAAAAGAATTACTCACTGGAAAACTTTATTAAAAGCAAGAGCTATTGAAAATCAGGCTTTTGTAGCTGGAGTAAACCGAATAGGTACTGATGGGAATAGTTATAAATACTCTGGTGATTCTGCTATTTATAATCCTTTGGGTGAAAAAATAAGCAAAACCAAACCAAATGAGGATTCAGTTGAAACTATTTCAATTTCAAAAGAGTTTATTGTAAATACACGAACATCTCTTCCATTTTTACACGATAGGGATGGTTTTATTATTCATTAGTGTCTTCATGGTGAAAACCATACCTTTCTATGCTACTTAATTAAAAAGTAAAGCCCATTCTAATAACAGGGTTTGAATAAGGTGAATAAATTGTTTCGTTCAAATTCCATAAAACCGTCATGTACATTCCACCTTTTTTTCCTATTTTTTGAAAATATCCACCACCCACAAAGTAATTAGCAATCCATAAGCGATATTCTTCCAAATTTGAATTCATCCATTCGATATTCAGAGCCTCGGCTTCAGCTTGAGCATATAAACCTTCAACCAAAAAAAGGCGCGCAAAAATACTTCCCCCGTATCTGTATGTTTTGTAATTCTGATTGCTTTGATATTGATATGTCATTCTTAATCCGGGATGAAATTTTGGACTTACTCTGTATCCAATCACTGGTGAAATATCAATTAATGTGTAGGTTCCAAATTGAAGCCCTAAAATCCCTCCATAAAAAATATTTTCTTTAAAAGGCTTTTTTTCTTCCTTTTTGTTTTCAAAATATTGACTAAAACCGGATAAGGGAATAATAATAATGGCAATAAATACTAATAATCTGTTCATAATTTACATTTTGTTTTTAACAGAAGATACATTTTGTGCAAAAATATAATAATTAATGTATAAAAATATCATTATGCTATGTTTGGCATTGAAATTTTAAATGGTTTGTAAAGTTTGGCTTACTATTTGTAAAGGTATATGTTATAGATAAATAATTATATACTTATTGTTATGGAAACTACTATAAATTATAAACCGGTTCATATAGAAATGACGGATGATTCACCTCAGATTACTCTTGACGCAGATAAATTTGTGTTTAAAATTGAAGGGGCATCTTATCCTGAGAATTCTTATGATGTTTATAATGTAGTGATTGATTGGATTCGGAAATTAGATGGAGATGTAAAATCAAAGCTTAACTGTGACTTTAATTTTAGCGTTCTTAGTTCTGCTTCACATAAAATGATATATGAAATAATTACTCTGCTTGATGGTTTACATAAAAAATCAAACAATGTGACTGTCAATTGGCATTATCAAACATCAGATGAAGATTTGTTTGAAATAGGCGAAGACTTTTCTGATATAGTTGATGTTCCTTTCAAGTTTTATTCACTTGAAGGATAATTTGGAATATCAAACATAGATAATTAATATTGTTGTAAATACTTATGCAGACTGTTTATTATATTTTATGAAAAAATGTATACGTTATAAAATTATCTCTGATTTAAAATTAACAGTAGAATATTATAGAGGGGCAATTAATTTGGAAGACATCATAAATTTCAAGAATACTGAAATTATTGATGAAAAATATAATCCAAACTATAATTCTATTGGTGATTTTAGGGATGCAGATTTTTTTTTAGATGAAAAACAGATAAAAGAATTTATAAACTATATAAAAAACAATAAAAAGAACATGGGTGTAAGAAAAACTGCTCTGCTTACAAATACCCCAAGTCAGGTTGTAACTTCCACATTATACCAATTAAATAGCGATGGGTTACCAATGAACCTTAAAATTTTCAGTACCCTTGAATCAACATTAAAATGGATAGATATTTCAAAAAGTGACTATCAAATTATTGATAAAGCTGTTCAAAACATGAAAATATAATATTGCTAAAAATCTATTAATATTAGATTGGCAAACACTTTAGCAATTTTTATTCAAATCTTTTGCTTTTGAGATGTGTTACTTTACCTTTCTGATCTACAAAATACTATTTTTTAGGCACTTGTTTTTTATTCCACAGAAGAAAAATGTTTCATAAACTGTGATCTTTCATAAATAGCTGGGTTTTTAATATCTTTATAACTCATAATACCACGAAAATCTGCTACAGATTCATAGTTTTTCTCATCCATCCAATTGGAAACCTCAGTGATTATTTTACTCAGTTCATCAATTCCATTTTTATAAAGTGTTGAACACACCTGAACCGTTTGAGCTCCGGCAAGTAGCATCTTAATTGCTGCGGCACCATCATGTACTCCCGTAGAGGCCGAAATTTCAATATTTGGAATTAAATCAGATAAAATACCAATCCATCGTAGTGAATGTCTAATGTCTGAAGGATTACTGAATATATCAGAACTTGTAAATTTCATGTTGTCAATATCAATATCCGGTTCATAGAATCTATTAAATAAAACTACTCCAGTTGCCCCGTGAGCATAAATACGATTAACAATATTTCCAATATTTGAAAAATGATAACCAATTTTAACCGCTATTGGTATTTTTGTACTCTGTTTTACTTTTTGAATAATATTAAGATATTTTTGCTCTAAATCTGCAGAAGAAATATCCTTGTCTGAAACAACAATATGTATATTCAACTCAATGGCGTCAGCACCGGCTTCTTCAAAATCTTTTGCATATCCTGTCCAGTCAATATCAGAAACACAATTTATGCTAGGAATAACAGGAATCGATACTTCTTTTTTTGCACCTTTCAGTAATTCTAAGTATTCATTTAAGGTATTTTCTTTGGCATAATTCAAAATGTAATCGGCTGCTTCCGGGTATTCATTATGTTTTAGTAAACTACTTGTTTCATAATTTATTTGTTCTTCAAATAAAGATTTCAGTACAACTGCACCAGCACCTTTTTCTTCAAGTTTCTTTATTTTTTCAACAGAGTTAGTTAAAGCAGAACTACTGACAATTATTGGATTACGCAGTTTTAACCCAAGATATGTGGTTTGAAGATTAGCCATATTTAGTTATTTTTTTTAATTGTGAATAAATTTTTTGTTGCAAAAACTATCTCAAAAGTATATATATATTTTAGTATATTAAACCTTATTCTTCTTATTTAAAAACTTTCTAATTAATAGGTAAGTGATTATGAATTTTATTCGTTGTATTAGACAATATCTCTTGAGCCAAATAAAAGACTTCCAATCCGTACCATAGTACTGTCTTGTTTTACTGCTATCTGGTAATCCTGTGACATGCCAATGGAAAGTTCTTTAAAGTCTTCCTTGTCGGCAAAGAAAGTGCTTTTAAGTTTATTCAGGCAGTTTTTCACTTCTTTAAATTCATTAGCTATTAATTCTTCATTAGTAGTATTTGTTGCCATTGCCATTAGGCCAACTAAATTTACATTTTTCAGAGTTGAAAATTCTTCAGAACTTATTATATCTTCAATTATACTGCAAGACAAACCAAACTTACTCTGTTCTTTTGCCACATGAATTTGAAATAAATAATTGATAACCCTGTTGTTTTTAATAGCTTCTTTATTTATCGTTTTTAACAGCTTAATACTATCCACAGCATGAATCAACTCAACAAAAGGGGCAATATATTTTACTTTATTTGTTTGAAGATGACCAATCATGTGCCAATTAATATCTTTTGGAAGCTCGTCATATTTACGCTTTAATTCCTGTGGTTTATTTTCTCCAAATATTCGATATCCCATATTGTAAGCTTGCATAATAAGCTCATTGGGTTTGGTTTTTGAAACTGCCACCAATTTAACAGTATCAGGTAAAATTTTAAGTATTTTATCAAAATTTTCTTTAATATTCATTGATTATGATTTTTTTTCTTTTTTCTCTTTTCACTTCTTGTTAAAGTAAATGTATAAGCTACATTAATGAATAGGCTTTGGTTAAGTGATTGAAAGATCGAGCTTGCATCACGCTCTAATAAATTATATAATCCTTGTGCATAGAGCATTTCCAATTGTAAACTACTATTTTTAATTATAAATTTATAAGAAAGACCAACCCTTAACCCATAGTCAAGCTTGTTATAGCTTGTATGTAGTGTGTCATAATCAAAGTACGAGCTGTCAGTATTCCCTGTTTCGGTATGTTTACTGTTATACGAATAGGCAAAATAAGGCCCGAATTTAATGAAGAGTCCGTTTTCTTTTTTGCTATTAAATTTAAACAACGACAAGAAGTTTAATTGTACAAAATCCATAGTGAATTTTGAATGATCTTCATTAACTGTTATTTCATCCCAACCTTTTTGTGTATACTCTATGCTTGATTGTACTCCTTGCTTTTTGTCATTAAGGTACTGAAACATAATTCCACCATTATAGACTGGTAGGAAGCCTTGTGTAAAGTAATTTTTTTGAAAAAAATACCGATTATATCCATAACCTCCTTTTATGCCAATATCAAATTGAGCTTTTGCTATAAAAGGTGAAAATAGTACTGAGATAAAAATAATAGTTCTGAGTAATGTTTTCATTTGAAAATATGATGTGGATAAATTTATGAATTAATCAGGCTAAACTGTGTATTCCTCTTAATTTGCAAAAATAACTAAAAGAAACATAAATCACTACATAGCTTGAAAGTCTCTAATCAATGAGTAAGCTAAAAATACCAGAGTATGACTAATTTTAGCTACAGCCAGCGAGTTTAATTTACAAAAATGGAGAAATAATTTTTTATCATAAACTTATTAAAAGCCTATAGATTTTTTTATGTCTGATAACCAGTCGTTTAATCTTGATTCTGTTAATTCTTCCTGGGTGTCTTCATCAATTGGTAAACCAATAAATTTATTATCTATAATCGCTTCTGAATGTTTAAACTCGTAATTATTTTTATCAACAAAACCTACAAGTTTCCCATCTTGTTCCATTACCACCTTTCCTAAAAAACCCATAGCATCAACAAAGTATTGAGCATACAAGATATGATTTCCTAATCCGAAAAGTGCAACTGTTTTTCCTTTTAAATTTGCTTTTTCTAATTTTGGCATGTAAAAATCCCAACCAACTTTAGTGTATTCAGCATCCCAACTTTCTCTTCCTACCGTTGAAATTCCAAAAATTAGTTTATCAAACTTATTAAGCTCGGCAAGGCTTGTTTCTTCATCAACTAAAATTAGTTCAATTTTATCATTTCCAATTTTATCAGCAATCTTTCTTGCTAGTTTCTCGGTGTTTCCTTTTGCCGGCGAATAGAATAATCCAATTTTGCTCATTTTATATACTTTTAATATTAATAGTTTAAATATACCATTTAAATTTTAAGAACTAAATTACACATAATAGCTATTAAAGATAATTTTATGTGTAAAATACAGTGCTCATTGTATTTACATATGTAGAAACAAAATAAAATGGTTTAGTTTTTGTGTGTTAAATTTGTGATAAAATTAGTATAAATTAGCTTAGTATAAAAATTGTTTAAACATAATGTATAACATCTAAAATAAAATTTGAATCTAATAGTATTGTTTTACAAAATTTCTTTTATTTTTGTTTAATATTGAAAATGTTTAATTTACTAAATAGAAACTTTTCAATAAAGCAAAAAGCTGAATTTGATATACCGGCATATGAGACAAAAAACAAAAAAACCATTAAAAGTTACTTACGAATTATTTAATAGAGTAGGTAGTGGAGATTTTGAATACATATATAGAGGTATGTTTACTCAAAACCTTACTCGAAAAATATTGTCATTGGCTGAGAGTAGCTTACAACGATTTGTAGATAAAGGCTCATTGCAAAACCGTATCTACTTTATTATGGTAGAAGGTTTACAGAATGTGACAAGACATCAAGAAGATGCAGGAGATATGTCTAATGACCATGCAGGAATTTTTGCTATTCAGAAAACAGGCGATAGATATTTAATTACTACAGGAAATACTATTGTAAATAGTAAAGTTGAATCTTTAAAAGAACGCTTAGAAAAAGTAAATAATCTTGATCGGGATGAACTGAAAAAACTTCATAGGGAAATTTTAAGTACCGGAGAACTTTCAGAAAAAGGTGGTGCAGGTTTGGGGCTAATTGAAATGGCTCGCAGATCTGGAAATAGATTATCTTTTGATTTTGAATATATCGATTTGTACTGGTCTTATTTTTATCTTCAAACAGAAATACCAAGCAGATCTTATGAAAATAGTGCTGTTGAGGAGTTAGAAGAAAGTAAATCTATGCGGGATATTAAAAATTTGAATCGAATGCTTTCAAAAAGAGATATCCTCTTAAATTTCAATGGAAACTTTAACCAAAATAATATTTTAAGTCTACTATCAATTATTAAAGGGCAGATGAGTGTAAGTAGGGCTGCTAAGAAAGTTTACTATATTATGGTTGAAATGCTACAAAATATTAGTAAACATGGGAGTAATTATCAGGAGACAAGCGAAGGGAACTCTGGAATATTCTACTTGGGGCAAACAGATGAGGAATTTATTCTTACATCAGGAAACTACATTGCAAATAAGGATGTTAAAGGATTAGAAGAAAGACTTGAGATTATTAATGCTCTTGACAACAATGAGTTAAACGAGTATTTTAATAAAATACTATTAGATCAGAATGTTATTGATCCTAAAAAAACAGGCTTAGGTTTTGTTGACATGCGCCTGAAGTGTAACAGAAAAGTTGCCTATGATTTTAAGAAGGTAAATGATGAGTATTCATTTTTCACTTTACAGACAAGTATACAAACAAAATAAATTGATTTTAATGGAACCACTTATAATTAAAGCTACAGAGGATACACCGGAAATTCGTTTTGATCCGGAACAGGAAATTTTTGAAATTTCAAATGTATCACTACCGGAAAATGCTATAGAGTTTTATGCGCCAATATTAGATTGGCTAAAAAGATATAAATCTAATCCAAATCCGAAAACAGTATTTAACTTTGATCTTGAATACCTTAATACGGCATCATCGAAACAAGTTTTCGAATTAGTCTTTTTAATTGATAAAATAAACGAAAATAGTGATGTTACAGTTAGGTGGCACTATGATGCTATAGATGAAGATATGTATTCTTTAGGAGTCCGTTTTACGCATCTTGTAAAAGTTAAGTTTGAATTGGTAGAATATGAAAAAGGTGATATGGATGATGAAGATGATGATTTTTAGTCATTCCTTTCCTCATTTAACAAATAAAAAACCGTAGATATTTTCTGCGGTTTTTTGTTTACAGATATGTTATTAGACTTAGGAATTGTTCCGAAATAACTTGACGCTTTCAATTTGCTCTTTTGCTTTTTATCTTCTTTGAAAAACGCTTTAAATAGCACGCTATTATTAGTTTTTTCAAATTGCTAAAAAACAAAATACCTGCATTTAAAACTGCCAATTTATTCCATCACAATCCCTTAGCTTAAACTTTGATTTTTGAAAAATGCCTTAAAATGAATGAATCTTATGCCAGTTTTACGACAATTTACGGGAACGAAATAATAAGAGTATCATTTAGTTATAGCTTCACTATTAAAAATAACTTGGTATAGCTTAGATAATCTTAATTTTTGAATAAAATTTATGTGATTCGATAATCAGAATGGAGAACAGGGTTTCTGATTTATATTCTTATTCCTATTACAATAACATCATCTATTTGACGGTTATTGGTTTTCCATGAATCAAATTTTTGCTCAATAAACTCTTTTTGAGCTGATAACGGTCTGTTGGATGTGGCAGATAGCATCTTTTTTAATCGGTTAAGCATAAATTTACGTCCTCTTTTCCCACCAAACTGATCAGGATATCCGTCTGAAAAAATATAGCAAGTATCACCTTTTTGTAGTTGAATTGTGTTATTCGTGAAAAATTCTTTTTCATGATAGAAAATACCAATAGGCATGTCATCAGCCTTAATATTAATTACTTCTTGTTCGTTTTCATGGTTTCTAACAATTAATAATGGATTATGAGCACCTGCAAATTGAATAATATTTGTTTCTCTATCAATGATGCAAAGCGCAATGTCCATTCCATCTTTTGCTTCACCCTCTTTTCCTGTTTGCCTTAATGATGATTTTACACTATTTCTTAATTCAGTTAAAATATGACCTGCATTTAATTCGTTATCAGATAGTTTTCCTGTAATTTCATTTAGGAATGTCATTCCTAGCATACTCATGAAGCCTCCAGGAACACCATGACCTGTACAGTCAGCAGCTGCAATTAGTACCTTGCTACCTTTTTCTGTTGCCCAATAAAAATCACCACTAACAATATCTTTAGGGCGAAACATAATGAAATGCTCAGGAAGTAATCTTTTTAGAAATTCATCTGGTGGTAAAACCGCAGTTTGTATTCTTCGGGCATAATGAATACTATCTGTTATTTTTTCTTTTTGTTTCGCTATTTCTTCTTCTGCAAGTTTTATTTTGGTAACATCAGCATCAATGGCAATAAATTTTCTTACTGCTCCTTCATTATCAAAAATAGGTGTCATTGATGTTTGAATCCAAATAGGTTCACCATTTTTTTTGTACGTTTTTGAGGTGTAGTTTATTGATTTTTTAAAAGCAATAGCTTCAGCAATCTGGTCAACAATATTTGGATTTAAACTTGTTGTAAACAAGTTTGTTCCGTACTCATTTTTAAACTCATCAAAGGTTTTACCCAAAAGTCTGGTAAAGCCATCATTAACCCATTCTATTTCACCATTTAAATCTGCTATAACAACTGAATTATCTGTTTTGCTGGCAACAAGAGATAGTTTTTCAAGTTCAAAGTTTTTAGACTCAAGTTCTACAGCCTGATCTGAAATCATTTGATTTTGTCTTAGAATCTCATTTTCTGCTTCTTTAATTTTGGTAATATCAGAATCAATTAGTACCAACTTTGTTACTTCACCTTCAGAATCTAAAATAGGAGACAATGTACTTTGTGCCCATTTCTCTTGCTTATCTCTTGTGGTAACAAACGATTCATATATAACCGGTGCTTTATCTTTAATACAAGTATTAAAAAGGTTCTCAATATCAGGGTGGTTACTGGCTTTAAGAATACTTCCATTAAGCTCGTCATGAAGTTTTTGTAAGGTGTAACCATACATTTTAGTAAAACCTATATTTATCCATTCAAAATTTCCTTCAGTATCAAGTATTATAACGGCTGTTGATGTTTCACTCGCAACAATAGAAAGTTTTTCCAACTCTTTGTTAATTGCTTCAAGTTCAACAGATTGTTGTATGATTTCTTCTTTTTGCTGAGCAAGTAACTTGTTGTCCTTACGTTTTCTACGATAACCTCTAAATATGAAAAAGGTAAGTATTAGGATGATGATAAGTAAAATTGAAAATATCAATAAGATATTTTGTTGAAATTTTATTCTTAGCATTTGATTTCTAATCTCAACACCCTGTGTACTAATTTCTTTCTTTTGTTCTTCAATTTCTTTTTGCCTACCTGATATTTGACTTTCCAGTTTATCTAAAACAGCAATTTGTTCTGCAATCCTATTTTCCTGTTTTCTTATGGCACGTTCTTTTTCATGCAAGATTTCTGTTTTTTTCTGCAATTCTTGTCTGGCAATTTTAGCTTCACCTACAAGTTTTTCTAATTTTTCTAATTGAGCTTCAATTTCATCTTTTTGTTCAACAATTTGATCACCCTGACTAAAAAGTATTTCTTTCTGTCTATCAATTTCTTTTTCTTTCTCTTCAAGTTCTTTCAGTTTTTTATCAATTGATGCTTGTAACCTTCTTACCTTTTGCTTTTCTTGTTTTAGGCTTTTTTCCGACTCAACAAACAAAGCCTTTGTACTTATATTTATGCCTCCTAAGCTCGAAAAACCTGCTGCTATATTAATATTTGTTTCTCTTAGATTATCCTTACTGTACTGAAAAGTGAGCTTATTGCTTTTAGTAATAAGATTAATCATTATGCTTTTTTTGGAAGGATAGTCCTCACTTACCAATGCCGTATTAAGACCAGATATTTTATGTTGAATACTTTTAAAATTGCTATTTTGTAATTTGGGAACATATAAAATATGTGTTTCTGAAATATCGGAAACACTATTAAAATTTATTACATCAATAAGTATTATATTATCATATCCTCCACTTGTTACTCTTTTTAATTCTTTAATGAAAGTTTTACTGCCTTTTAATACTCCTATTTTAATAAGATCAATATCTTCATCATTTTCCCAGCGGAGGTATATTGGTAAGTTATAAAGTAATTTTGCTTTTTGTTTATCAAGCGAAGTTTGTGCATAGGATATTCCTTGAGGTAGTAATACAACAACAAGAAGAACTAAAATATTTATAATTTTTTGAATTTTCATTCAATATTAATGTTTTTATAGATTTTTACCAGATAAAAGTGGCTAAACCTTTATAAATCTGTAATTTGATTTTTGCTAAAATTACAATTTATTTAATAATTGACAAATTTAAAACTAACTATTTATTAATGACTTATAAAATGTACAAATTTAAAGATATATTGTATAAATTTCTATAGTATTAAAATAGTATATATTTTATATTACAAGCATTATACCAATTTAAATTTTAATACCTATATATAGTTGTATAAATATTTAATAATCTCTTTTTTAATTTTTACTTTCGCACATTAAAAGTGAGCTTTTATACCTTGTGAGTTATTGACGATAGGAGTTCTTATTATCGGGTTTGAAAATTCTTATAATGACAAGATTGCAAGCCAGACAAATTGTAATAGCTTAACAACATACTTTTTTATATGCTATCTAAATGAAAAATAAATCATTACTTAAACGATTTTTAATTTGGCGAATAAAGCATTTGCCGACTCAGCCTTACATAATGATCCTGAGCCTACTAACAGGTGTTGGTTCTGGTTTAGCAGCTGTGGTAATATATAATCTTGTGCATTTCATACAATCTGTGCTTCATTCGGGTTTTTCAAAAGAGTATTTCAACTATTTATATTTAGTATATCCGGTAATAGGTATTGCTCTTGCTGTTTTTTTTATTAAATTTATATTAAAACAGAGAATAGGACATGGTATTCCAAGCGTTTTGCATGCTATATCAAAGAATCATGGTAATATAAAAGCACATAACATGTTTTCGTCGGTAATTACCAGTGCATTAACTGTTGGCTTTGGTGGTTCAGTTGGTCTTGAAGGCCCTACTGTTGCAACCGGAGGTGCAATTGGTTCAAATTTAGGAAGATTATTACGTCTTACTTTTAAGCACCGAATGTTATTGCTTGGCTGCGCCTCTGCAGGTGCAATGGCTGCTATATTTAAAGCACCTATTGCAGCTATTGTATTTGCTTTTGAAGTAATTATGCTTGATTTAACCACATCTTCAATTATTCCAATATTAATTGCAGCCTCAGCAGGTACTTTAACTTCTTATGCTTTTTTAGGACAAAATGTGATCTACCAGGTTCAAGTTATAGGGAAATTTCAGTTTGATGATTTACCATTTTATATCTTATTAGGAATTCTTACTGGCTTATTGTCAACCTATTTCACCAAAGTGTATATGTATATTGGTCAATTATTTGAAAGAATTAAACATTCATATAATAAATTAATCATTGGAGGCTTGTCACTTGGTATTATTATACTATTCTTTCCCTCTTTATATGGTGATGGGTATGAGACTGTTAATCAGGCTTTGCATGGGGAGTATGAGTTTGTTTTTTCAAATAGTTTTTTTAGCTCCTATAGTGATAATATTATTGTTGCATTAATATTAATACTTGTTATAACTCTTATGAAAGTTGTTGCAACATCTATAACTTTTGGTAGTGGTGGCGTGGGAGGAATTTTTGCACCAACCTTGTTTATGGGTGCAAATGCAGGACTTCTATTTGCAACATTTTTAAAGTATATTGGAATTAAGGAAATTTCTATAAATAATTATGTATTAGTTGGAATGGCAGGTATGATTGCTGGTGTACTTCATGCACCATTAACAGGCCTGTTTTTAATAGCTGATTTAACCCAGGGATATACCTTGTTTATGCCATTAATGATTACAGCGACAATTTCTTATGCAACCATAAAATATTTTGAACCAAATAATGTATACACCATACAGTTAGCCAAGAGAAAAGAACTTCTTACCCATCATGCTGATAAAAATGCCCTAACATTAATGAAAGTTAGACAAATACTGGAAACTGATTTTATAAAGGTGGATAAAGATGCAACATTAAGAGATTTGGTAAAGGCTGTTTCGAAATCACCACGTAATATTTTTCCAATTGTTAATATAGATGATACCTTTCTTGGAGTAGTAACTCTTAATGATATTAGGAATATTATGTTTAAACCCGAAGAATATGACTCCGTTTATGTGAAAGACCTAATGTATGTTCCTTCTACATCAGTGGGTTTAAAAGATTCAATGGAAGATGTGGCGCATAAAATACAACACTCAAGGCGTTTTAACATAGTTGTGCTCGAAGATGGTAAATATGTAGGGTTTGTATCACGGGCAAATGTTTTCTCAAATTATAGACGGATACTCAAGAATATTTCTGAACATTAATCCTCAGGATATCCTGTAATTTCCTTAATTTGTTTGTATAAAGGATTTAAGTTGTTGTACATTTTCAAATAAACGTCTTCATAAAGTGCTTTGTAAATTTTAACATTTTTGGGTTTAGGATTGAATGTATCTGCATAGTTCACCATATTCTTAACTGCTTGGTCTAATGACGAAAATTCATTAATTCCATAAGCAGTTATTATTGCAGCACCTAAGCCTGATGTTTCGTATGTACTTCCACGAACAAGTGGCATATTAAAGACATCGGCAACTATTTGACAAATTTCATCACTTTGCGAAGCGCCACCCGAAACAGCTAATTTTTTAAATTTTAGGTTTCCTCGTTTTTCCAATCTTTGCATTCCATCAAGCATCCCATAGGCAAGTCCTTCAATTACAGCTCTGTAAATATGCTCTTTCTTGTGCACATCACCAAAACCAATCATAGCACCTTTGGCGTGTTTTTCTCCCAAACCCGGCGACCAATATGGCTGAACAATTAATCCCATTGCACCTGGTGGCGACTTGTGGAGTAGTTTGTTTAAAACTTCTTCAGCCGGAATGTTCTTTTGAGCAGCTTCTTGAACTTCTTTATGCGCAAATTCATTTTTAAACCACGAAATCATCCAAAATCCACGAAAAATTTCCATTTCTGGATTCCAATGCCCGGGCATGAGTGATGCATAAGCAGGGAAAAAGCGTTTAGGTTCAATATATTTGGGGGACGTAGTTTGTATGGTTGCAATAGTTCCAAAGCTCAGACTAGCTATTTTAGTATCCAGAACGCCCATTCCTAAAGTTTCACAACTTTTATCTGATCCACTTGCAATTACAGGTGTTCCAATAGTAATTCCTGTAGCATCAGAAGCTTTTTGACTTAGTTCTCCTATTTTCTGACCAGGATTAACTAGTTCTGAAAGTTTTTCCTTTTCAATAGGGTAAAGCTTTCCAGTCATTTCAAAAAGATCTTTAGGATTTGCCCATTTTTGCTTTTTGTAATCAAAAGGTATATACCCCACTTGTGATGCAACAGAATCTTTAAATTCACCCGTTAATTTTGCATTCAAATAGCCCGAAATTTGCAAATACTTATGTGTTTTCTTCCATATTTCTGGTTCATTTTGTCGTATCCAATTGCAATGACCAATGCGTTCCATCTTTTCCAAGGTAGAATTCATTCCTATAGATTTAAAAATTAAATTAAGAGGAAATTTTGGCTTGTAAACACTTTTTGCTTTCCGCTGATCGAGCCAGGTCATAGAAGGACGAAGTGTATTTACTTCACTATCCACATTTACCATTGTATTTCGAAGCGTTGTAACACTAACACCTTTAATCTTATTAAAACCCTGCGGGTTCCTTTTTTTTAAAATATTGCTTGCTTTGCATAAACCATCCCAGTAAACTTCAGCCTTTTGCTCTGCCCAATTTGGATTTTTACTAAAATAAGGTTCGTAAAATATTTGTTCTTTGTCAATCATTTCTCCTTTAAAGGAAAATAAAATTGCCCTAATACTTTGTGTTCCGCAATCAATTGAAAGAATCATTTTTTATTTTATTAAGTTGTTCCACCTTATTGACAAGCAGTTTGTTTATTCGCCTACTAATTTTATTTAACAAAGAATAATGTAAGATTTGTGTTTTTGAGTTGCAACTTTAATATCTATTGTTCGCAAAATAATTAAAATTCCTAACTAACAGGCATTTATCTTCCTATTAATTGTTTTCCCGGATTCATTATATTATTGGGGTCGAAATGTTTTTTTAAGGCTCGTAAAACATTCATTTGACTTTCACCCAGATGTTCAGGCATCCATTTAGAAATCATTCTCCCAACACCGTGATGATGTGAAAGTGAGCCTCCACTTTTTTGAATAGTACCTAACAGGCCTTCCTGAAACTTTAAATATGCCTGGGTATCTTTTTCTTTAATAATAAAAATGAAATACAAATTAGTGCCTTGAGCATAAAAATGCGAAGCATGTGTTAAACATATGGTATCAGGTCTGCTTTTAACAAAAGCTCTGCATTGTTGGTATACTTCATGCAAACTGTCCCATGAAACACCTGTTTCTAAAGTATCTATCACAATTCCATAATCCATTAAGTCTTCACGCAAATAAGGGTCTTTGTATCTGCCTGGTTCCCATTTTTTTACAGGGAAGGATGTCAAATTCATAGCCCCATGCTTTTTGCAAATTTTCTTTACCTTTGATTTAATATTTTTTGCAAATTGCTTATCGCCATCGGCAGAACCCAGAAACAAACATCTTTCCATAGGTTTAAACCCCCGCATTTTCATTATTTTGTCGTAAATAGTATTTTCAATACCATATAATTTTAAACCATGATGTGTTTCTTCGGGGTCTGAAATACGGAAAACTGCTGGCATACCAAATTCACCTTGTGAAATTTCACGACTAGCATTAACTGCTGCATCCCAGTTTGGAAATATAAAACCAAAATACTGCCTGTTTTCAGGTTTATACCTGTAAACTTTCCAGGTAAGCTCAACAATAATCCCAAAGATCCCTTCACTTCCTTTTATTATATCCAAAATTTTTGGTCCGGTTGCCGTTGCCGGATACTCTTTTGTTATAATATCTCCTGAAGGACTTATCATTTCAACCCCGAGAACCAAATCGCCTGCATCGCCATAATAAGAAGACTGTTGCCCGGAACCAAGGGTAATAAACCAGCCACCTACGGATGAATATTCAAATGACTGGGGGAAATGCCCACATGTAAATTTATATTTTGCTCCGTAAAGTTCCTTTGCCTTGTTCAAAGCCTCTTCAAATGCAGGACCCATCATTCCAGCTTCAACAGTAACGGTTTGATTGAGTTCGTTGAACTTCACAATTTTGTTCAAATGTGTAGATAATACAAGTGTTATACCACCTTTTTCAGTGTAAAATCCAAAATTGACTGATGACCCACCACCATATACATAAATTGGTATTTTTTCCTCATTACAGTATTTTACAATTTTAGAAATTTCTACTTTATTTCGAGGATGAACAACTAAATCTGTGATTAGCCCAAGCTCTTTACGGCGCAACTTCATGGTTTCTTCAACCGTTTTACCGCTTGAGTATTTTAAACGATCGTATTCTATTGAAGATACATTTTCTTTACTACAGATTTCAACAAACTTATCTATTTGTGATACACTTAATTTGCTTTCAATTTTTATATCAATGATTTCGTTTCCTGTACTTTCTTTTTCAACAAAATCTTCATCTGTTAGTTTAAACTTTTCTTTTAATTCTTGAAAAAGCATATCATTAGGATGCTTAAAACCTAAAGGATCACCATATTTAAAAATTGATCGGTAAGAACCTTTTTTTGGTGCTTCATTAATCCATTCTGGTTGAAATTTAGAATTATTTGTCATTATATATATATTTATAAGTTAATGTTTATATCTCTCGCCCATTCAGGGCTAGACTCCATGCGGTGATGGTAATACAGGGCGTTGCCCTGTGCTTATAGCTATTAGGCTTTCAGCCTTAACTAAACAATATAGCAATAAAACAATTTAACCATTTAGCTAAGAAATTATTCAGGTATTTGTAATATTTCTTCCATTTTACTAATTTCTTCTTCTAATTTTTTATTATCCCAGTTTAATTCTTTTGCAGCAAGTTTAGCCACGCTCTGCATCGTTTCTTTTCCGGGATGTCCTAAAAGAGCCATCCCTGTTCTTCGAAGCATAATGTCCGGTAGAGTTACAGCCATCTCTTTTCTAATTGCAAATTGAACCTGAGCCAAATTTTCACCATCCTTGTTTAATGGTTCTGTATAGTTTTTGTTTTCATTGATTATAGAAAATAATTCATCAATTTCAGTTCCATAACTTTTTGCTAAATATTCAATTTGTTCCGGTATAAATTCAGTATATTGTTTTTGTTTATTTGCTATAAACTCCTCACAATTACCAATATTACATGCATAAAGATAATTGTTTTCAGAAATGGATTTTTTCTTTGGTAACTGAAGAATTTTCAAAGCTTTATCAATTGCTTTTTCAGCGAGCATTCTACTGGTTGTAAATTTGCCACCCTCAACAGTTATTAAACCCTCAATCCCGTTTTTCTTTTCACCAGTAATTTCATATTTACGCGATGAATTATATACATCTTCTGTCTGATCTTCCACTAGCGGTCGAAGTCCACCATAGGTGTAAACAATATCTTCGTACTTAATCTTCTCATTTTTACCAAAAGAATTGTTCACATCATCAAGTAATTCTTCAATTGCTTTTTTAGTTACTTTATAATCGTCTGGATTACCTATAAATTCTTTATCAGTTGTACCAATTAAAGTATGATTTCTGTATGGAACGAGAAAAAAATGCTTTCCAAGTGCAGTTGAGCCTAAAAGGACATGCTTATCTATAAGTTTTTTTGTAATAAAATGAATTCCTTCTGATCTCCTTAATTCCTGATCACCAGTACTTTCCTTTACTTTGTCTAAAAGTATATCGGCCCATGGGCCGGCACAATTAATAACCAACTTTCCTTTAATATTTTGTTTTTTACCGGATAGTTCGTCAATTACCTTAACACCTTTTACGGTTTTCATTTT
>Ga0164318_10002090_pt1 | contig 18335 bp, 15 predicted proteins | sample GuaBasSedimGuay9_FD_113734 | JGI IMG/M metagenome (GOLD analysis project Ga0164318, IMG submission 113734) | Subseafloor sediment microbial communities from Guaymas Basin, Gulf of California, Mexico - Guay9, Core 4571-4, 0-3 cm | ecosystem: Environmental > Aquatic > Marine > Hydrothermal vents... | reverse complement strand
CCTTCAAGTCTATAAAGTAAACATTCTTTAGCTTTGTCTGAAATTGGGAAAATGCTGGGCAAATTAAGTTTAAAAACATTTTCAAAAACAAGCGGCAGAATATCTACATTATAAATTTCTGATTTGATAATCCAAGACTCATTAGCAATATTACTGCTATGTGATCCAGGCATTGACGCAGCGACAAGAAATTCTCGATTCTTGGTATTGATAATATGACCATACATCGGAGTTTCTTTTAATAATTTTTCAGCAAGTTGTGCATCCTTAGTAAATCCTAAATATCGAAGTGCATTTTCAGAAAAATCAATAAATTTACGATGTATGATCATTCTACTGCTATTTTGTCCACCAAATTTTTCTACTGATAAGATTGGAGACATCTCTGTTTTTAATAAATCCTGAAATAGCCTGAAGCTCAATCCATCATTTTCTCGGTCAAAGTAATGATGCCAAATTAGCGTAAGGTAAAAGATGTCGATTTTTGGCATAATGAAATTTGGTGAATTTTCTCGAAGTTTATGTAAATGGGAGTGTAAATAAAAAGATATTATTAAACCAATATCAGCTAAGCGTTCTTTCAGAGTTGGAACCAGTATCCTCAAATTCATATTATTCGACTCATTTACCCATGACCATGACCTTCTTTTAATTTCTGGTGAAAACTCTATTTCGGTGTAATTAATACCAAGACTTTTGATTATTTTTATAATTTTATGATACTCTTTATTTTTCTCTCCTGTTATTGTTAATGAGAGTGAAAACCTGTTGGCTTTATCAATTTCAGCAGCTGCAGCTGACAGAAGTGAACTATCTGTGCAAATTAAATATGAACATATTTTTCGATATAGCTCACTTTGTAGAGAAGAGAATTGATTTGAATTACTCTCATTCATACATTTATATTAAGTTCAGAATCGTTATTGCTTTTCATTTTTTATTATTTAAATATAAGAAGCACTTTTTATCATTACAAACACTTTCCTGAAACTTTTCCTTACTGAATGGAAGCAAATGTCAATTAATATAAATCTGTGCTATCTTTAAATAATCCGATTACTTAAAATATATTTACCAGTCTTGATTATCGATCATATATTTAATATACTTTATTTATTTTCAATAAAAAGCTGGAGACAAAATGAACAAATATTTATCACATTCAAAAAATATAAATGGTATTATAGGCGTACTTCGTAATCATCTATTAGATGTTGCAAACAGGACTGCTGGATATGCAAAAAATTTTGGCGCTGAAAAAGAGGCATATATAGCAGGTATTCTCCATGATTTAGGAAAATATGGTGACCTCTTTCAAGAAAGGCTTAAGAATCCTCATAAAGTGAAAAGGATTGATCATTGGTCAATCGGTGCCTGGGCAGCACTAATGGAGTATAGACAGCATGGAGTTGCGGTAGCTCTCGCTATACAGGGGCATCATATTGGACTGCAAAAAGGGGACAGGGATTCTTTAGAAAATTTGAATCCTGAAAAACTAATGGAATACCACCCTGATGGGTTACGTTTATCTGAGTCCACAATTCCTGACTATAAAATTCTGCTTAAGAGATTTAAAAATGATGGTATAATACTTCCGCCTGATAATTTTAAAACAAACTACAATCCCGGCGAAACCGGTAAAGTAGCAAGTATGCTTGATGTTCAGATGCTTTATTCTTGTTTAGTAGATTCAGACTTCATAGAAACAGAGGCATTTTTTAATTCTGATGAATCTGGAAAGAAAATTTATCGCAAAGAAGGGGGTAAATTAAATTCCTCAAAAGCTTTCAAAATTTTAAAACAATATATTGATGAGATTTCAAAAAAATCTGTTGCTGTTAATGATGTAAACCTGATGCGGTCTCAATTATTAAACGATTGTTTAGAAACTGCAGAAAGACCGATTGGATTATATACCTTAACTGCTCCAACCGGTTCCGGCAAAACATTGAGTATGCTGGCATTTGCATTAAAGCATGCCGTAAAATATAATCTTGATAGAATCATAATTGTTATTCCATACTTGAGTATTATTGAGCAAACAGCATCAATTTATAGACAAATATTTAAAGATAGTTTTGGTGACGATTATATTTTAGAGCATCATAGTCTATCAAATATGCATACTAATGAATATGGTGACAACGGTCAGAGTAAATTCAACTATCAAAAGAAATTTTTAACAGAAAATTGGGATGCTCCCATTATCATAACAACATCTGTTCAGTTGTTTGAGTCGATGTTTTCAAACAGGTCATCAGCCTGCCGCAAATTACATAATTTAGCAAATTCAGTTATTCTTTTTGATGAAGTCCAAACATTGCCTACCAATTTATGTATTCCTACACTGGCAAAATTATCGCATTTAGCAAAGAGATACAATTCAACGGTTCTCTTTTCAACAGCCACCCAACCGGCTTTTAATAGTTTAAATGATGAAATAAAAAAATATGCCTCAACCGGATGGGTTCCAAAAGAAATTGTAACTGACACAGAAAATTTGTTTTCAATAATAAATCGTACTAAAATAAAACTTCCTGATTTTGACACAAAAACAAAATGGGAAAATTTAGCAGAAAATATTTTCCAATCAGACAAATCGCTAATAATTGTGAATTTAAAACGCCATGCAATTGAGTTGTATGATGAACTTGAGAAGAAAGATATTGAAAACTTATATCATCTTTCAACTAATATGTGTCCTTTGCATCGTCAGAAAACCCTTCGCACTGTTAGTTCTCTACTCAATGAGAAGAAACCGGTAACTCTTGTATCAACACAATGTATTGAAGCCGGTGTTGATATAGATTTTCCTGTTGTATATCGTGCTATGGCTCCTCTTGATTCTATTGCTCAAGCAGCAGGACGATGCAACCGTAACGGAAATCTCTCTCAGGGGTATGTACATTTGTTTGTCCCTGATGTTGTGGGCAATCTATGTCCACCCGGAGCATATAAGCAAGCGACAAGTGTAACCACTTCATTACTTAGAGAAATGGATGTTACACAATTAGAAAATTTATCTCCTGAGTTATTCAATAAATATTATAGAAAGTTATATAATATCAGCAATCCGCAAAATCAAAATATTGAATTAATCAATGCAATTAAAATGCAAGACTTCAAAACAGTTGCTGAAATTTACAAATACATTAAATCTGATACTATAAACGTCATTGTGCCTTATGATCTGGATATGTATGAATCTTTAAAATTAGAAGCAAAATCAAATGGTTTAACCCGTAATTGGATTGCAAAGTCAAAACCATTTACGGTAAGTATTTATCGCCCTTCAAAAAATAGTGACATCTGGTGTCAGTTAGATCCCGTACCTATAAACCATAAAAAAGATGAAACAGACAATTGGTTTATATATTTGGATAAATCACATTATGATAAAGATAAAGGTCTGATTACAAAACATGATAATATTTTAATCGCTTAATATTTTAACGTAAGGGAGATTTTATGCAACCCAAAACGCATATTCTCAAAGTTTGGGGTGATCTGGCTTGTTTTACACGTCCCGAAATGAAAGTAGAACGGTTCAGTTACCCTATTATCACTCCGTCGGCAGCACGGGGAATTTTTGATGCAATTTATTGCAAATCAAAAGAATTCAGGTGGCAAATTACTCAAATTGAACTGCTGAAACACCCAAGTTACACTCAGAATGAAATACTTAAGCCACCAAGCTACATTGCCTTGCGACGTAATGAAGTTAAAGACAAAATTTCTGAGTCTAATGTCAAAAAATGGATAAAAGGTAATACGGAAGTGGAACCTATCTGGGCTGATGGTATGGGCGACACCAAAGGTCGTACGCAACGCCAGACAATGGCACTTAAAAATGTTGCATATCTTATTCACGCTAAAATCATTCCTCGTTCTGGGTTTGAGAACCGTATGACCGCACTAAATGAGCAGTTCAAACGGAGAGCTTCCAAAGGAAAATGTATCTATCAGCCGTATTTGGGCTGTCGGGAATTTCCGGCTTATTTTGATTATCTTGAAAATGCCAACCAAAACCACGATACATTACCAGTTGATATGGAAAATCTCGGATGGATGCTGTACGATGTTTTTGATCTCGACCGTTTTTATGAAAAAGAAAACTGGAAAAAAGAAAACCATAATCTCTGTATTTCACTTTTTAAGCCGGTTGTAAAAAACGGAGTGATGATAGTTCCCGAATACAGTAGTAACGAGGTTTACAAAGGCGTCAGGAGGGAACGCTAATGCTGCACTTATTAAAAGAATATGCAGAAAAGCAGGGAATATCAGCAGAAGCAGGATTTTCTTCAAAAGATATCCGCTGGATAATCGACTGTTCTGTTAAAGGAGAGTTTTTAGATGTTATCGAGATAGGAGATGTTGAAGCAAAGAGAAATCCAGGTAAAACATTTACTAAATGTCCGGATTTCAATTTTTCTGATATGAAATCAGGCGGGATAACAAAAAGTCATTTCCTTGTCGAAACAGCAGATGTTGTAGCTTTATATGGCAAAAAATCAGAAGATGAAAAAGTAAAGCTGAAACATAAATATTTTATAATGCTGTTACAAAAAGCTTCTTCTGTAAATTCAGATTTTGCAAAAATTGCTGACCTGCTTGAAAATGAAACTACTCTCCAAAGAATTCAGTCAAGATTGACAGAATTAAAAGTAAGAGATGTTGATAAAATTACTTTTAGAATAAATGACTCTTATCCGGTTGACTCAGATTTTTGGCATCAGTGGTGGCGTGATTACAGAGCTAATCTATTCCCTAAAGATGGTAAAAAACAGAGCAAAAAAGATAAAACTAATTTAATGCGGTGTTTTGTATCAGGTGAACTTGTAAATCCTCAAAAAGTACAACCAAAAATAAAAAAACTGAGCGATGTTGGTGGCTTGGCGGCTGGAGATGCTTTATTAAGCTTTAAACAGGATTCGTTTTGTTCTTATGAACTGTCACAGGCTGAAAATTCTGCAGTTTCTGCTGAAGAATCAGCCGTTTATTCAGCGGCTTTAAACCAGCTTATAAAAGAGCATGGTACTCGTATAGGAAATGCCAAAGTTGTTCACTGGTTCAAAGAAACAATTCGACCTAAAGATAATCCGCTTGAATTTCTATATGATCCTGACAGCTTTCTCAAGATTGATGATACAGAGGAAATGGCGGCACAGGAAAAAGCAAAAGAACTATTAAATTCTCTTAAATCCGGAAGCAAACCGGAACTTCATAATAACTACTATTACGCACTTACCCTCTCCGGTGCCTCAGGGCGTGTAATGGTGCGTGACTGGATGGAAGGGCAGTTTGAGAATTTAGTTGATAATATAAAACTTTGGTTTGAAGATTTTGAGATTGTTCATCGTGACGGCAGTGGAACAGCAAAACCGCCAAAGTTTATGGCTGTTCTTGGAGCAACTGTTAGAGATCTCAAAGATTTACCTGCTCCATTCATTACAAAGATGTGGCGAGTGGCTCTAACAGGTGAATCAATTCCTCAATCAGCATTAGCGGAAGCGTTAGTGCGAATGCGAATTGATATTATTGATAATAAAACATTTAGTCATGCCCGTATGGGACTTATGAAAGCATATCATATTAGAAAAGATAAATTTTTTAGAAAGGAACAAACTATGCAACCATCACTAAACCCAAACCATCCCGAACCTGCTTACCATTGCGGTCGGTTAATGGCAGTATTTGCCCAGCTTCAATACGCAGCTTTAGGCGATGTCGGTGCCGGTGTTGTCCAAAGATACTATACCTCAGCAAGTGCAACACCTGCTTTAGTTTTCGGAAGACTTACAAACACAAGCCAGCATCATTTGAACAAACTCGATAACAAAGGATTAGCAAACTGGTTTGAATCAAAAATTGGTAATATTTGGAATGGTATCAAAGATTCTGTCCCAAGTACCCTGACACTGGAACAGCAGTCACTATTTGCCCTTGGGTATTATCACCAAATGGCTGACATGAAAACCAAAAAAGAAGATAAAGAAAATAATAACAAAGTAGAAAATAACTAATAAAAGGAGTCAAAAATGTCTAAAGTTATAACAAATAAATATGAATTTATGTTTTTATTCGACTGTGAAAATGGTAACCCAAACGGCGACCCCGATGCTGCCAATGCTCCTCGAATAGACCCGGAAAATATGCACGGATTGGTATCCGATGTTGCCGTCAAACGGAGAATTCGCAACTATGTTCAATTAGCAAAAGAAAACAAATCCCCATTTTCTATTTTTATTGAACAAGCAACAAATTTAAACAGACCAATTTTTATTGCTCATGAACAAACGAATAGTGAATTTGATCCAAGTAAAAGTGCAAACAAGAAAGAAGTGTATGCCGCTCGTGACTGGATGTGTAAAAACTTCTATGATGTTAGAACATTTGGTGCTGTGATGAGTACCGGCGCCAACGCCGGACAGGTAAGAGGTCCAATTCAGATAGCATTCTCAAGCTCAGTCGACCCGGTTCTGCCTATGGATTTGTCAGTAACCAGAATGGCTGTAACTGAAAATGTGAAAGGAGCTAAAAATAGTGAAGATTTTAAAAAATGGGAAGATGACCAACCTGAAGATAAACTTCGCACAATTGGAAGGAAAAATCTTATCCCATATGGCCTCTATGTCGGTAAAGGATTTATCTCAGCTCATCTTGCCGAGGATACCGGATTTACTGATGACGATTTGAATCTTTTCTGGAAAGCTCTCAAGAATATGTACGAACATGACCGTTCATCAAGTAAAGGTCTTATGACTGTCCATGATATTATTGTTTTTAAACATGTCGGAACAGATTCTGATCAAACTCAAAGAATACAGCAATCTTTATTAGGTTGTGCACCGGCTCATAAATTGTTCGATCTTGTCAATATTGAAAAGAAGGAAGGGGTTGATGCTCCCCGCAAGTTCTCCGACTATGTTGTCACAATTGATGAGGCAAACATACCTTCCGGAGTTGAACTATTAAGAAAATAGGAATCTCTCCCCATGCGGGGATGTGAATTGAAACATGTTTAACGAAGACGACCTGCTTCCTATTTCGGCACTTCAGCATTTGGCTTTTTGCGAACGCCAATGGGGGCTGATGTATCTGGAGCATATATGGGCAGAAAATGTTCTGACTGCCGAAGGTTCTCAGATGCATGAAAAAGCTGACTCCGGTGAAACCGAAGTAAGGGGTAACTTAAGGATCGCACGCACTTTACGCGTGCGGTCTCTCAATCTTGGATTAACAGGTATTACCGATGTTGTTGAATTTCATCGAATAGATACTAACAGTACCGATTCAAAAAGTAACTCCGATAATATCGGGGTTACTTTAGAAAAAATAGAAGGTCTTTGGATGCCGATTCCTATCGAATATAAACATGGTAAACCAAAAGCTGAATATTGCGATGAAGTACAGTTATGTGCTCAGGCATTCTGCCTTGAAGAAATGCTCGACGTAAAAATTCCGGCAGGTATTATTTATTACGGAAAACCAAACAAAAGATACGATGTGTTAATTGATAAAAAACTTCGGAACAGTACAAAACATCTTATCGAAAAACTTCACAAATATAACAAAATTGGGAAAACTCCTCCTCCTGTTTACAAAAAACACTGTCGCAGTTGTTCAATTTTTAATATATGCCTTCCAAAAGCAGTTTCAAAAAATATTACTGCCAAAAAATATATAGATAATATAATTTCTGATGCTGAAAATTCAGAAGACGGCAGGGGAAAATGAAAAAATTACTTAACACGCTTTATGTTACTACTCATGGGGCTTATTTGTCAAAAGAAAGAGAAACAGTTAAAATTTCTATAGAACATGAAACTAAACTTCGTGTCCCAATTCATAATCTTGAAAATATTATCTGCTTTGGAAATGTTTCATGTAGTCCATTCCTAATGGGCTTTTGTGCAAAAAATAATGTTCAAATTTCTTTCTTAACTGAATATGGAAAATTTTTAGCAAGAATACAGGGACCTATTTCCGGTAATGTCATGCTGAGACGTGAACAATATAGAAAAGCCGACAATGAAAACTTCTCAGCAGATTTTGCCCGCTCAATTGTTATAGCAAAAATCAATAATTCCAGAGCTGTTATATTAAGAACAGCAAGAGAAAAACCGGAACTAAACCAAACCCTAAAAAAAACTGCCTCTAAGATGTTGAAATTGCTCAAAGAGTTAAAAGAACCGATTAAACTGGATTCGGTAAGAGGTGTCGAGGGAATGGCTGCCAAAGAATATTTTAATGTTTTTGATCTTTTAATCGTAAATCAAAAAGATGATTTCTTTTTTCATAAAAGAAGCAGAAGACCACCCTTAGATAAAATGAACGCCCTTATTTCTTTTTTATATACTATTCTAATGCATGATATTTCTTCGGCACTTGAGGCTGTCGGACTTGACCCTGCTGTTGGTTATTTACATCGCGACCGCTCCGGAAGACCTGGATTAGCATTAGATTTAATGGAAGAATTACGACCATATATAGCTGATAGATTAGCACTAACCCTTGTAAATAGAAATCAAATCAAAGGAAAAGATTTTATAAATTCCGAATCAAATGCGATAGTGATGAGTGAAAAAGGTAGAAAACTGCTTTTGACTACCTATCAAAAGAGAAAACAAGATGAAATTATGCATCCCTTCTTGAATGAAAAAATATCGGTCGGATTGCTTCCGCACGCTCAGACGCTGCTTATGGCTCGGTTTCTAAGAGGAGACATTGATGCCTATCCTCCTTTTGTTATTAAATAAATTCTTTTAATTTAAGGATAAATATATTATGTTGGTTTTAGTAACTTACGATGTCAGCACAGAAACAGATGCTGGGAAAAAACGACTAAGGCATATTGCAAAAATATGTGAAGATTTTGGTCAAAGAGTTCAAAATTCTGTGTTTGAATGTCTTGTTGACCCGGCTCAATGGACTGTTCTGAGGAAAAAGTTGGCAAATAAAATTAATAAAGAGAAAGACTCTCTTCGTTTTTATTTTCTGGGGAAAAATTGGAAAACCAGAATCGAACATATTGGGACTAAAGAAAGTTATGATCCTGAAGGTCCATTAATAATATAAATGCGAACCATAGTTACACATAAATTTAAGCGTAGCTTCGCACTTCTCGTAAATCCAAGTGTTACTTTAAGATATGTAGTCGTTTATGTGTCTTGTCGATTATATATAGTCATTTTTACTTTACTTCTCGGAATATTACATATAAATAAATACTGTCTATTAACTTAGACATGCTGCAGTCGCCCCCCCTGCGGGGGCGTGGATTGAAACAGCACTATATCTAAGTTCCTTCTCTCTTTTAGTTGAAATCAGGCTACTTCCTTAATTACCCAGTTGATGAACTCGTCTCGTAACTCCCGCATAGATTGTAAATCAGATCCTTTGGCAAGTATGTCAAAGGGTTTATTGTATATGCACTACAGAATATTATGAAAAAATGGACCATGCCGATACGGAACTGGTCGCTTGCGGTGCATCAATTTGCTATAAGATTTGGAAACAGAGTACCAAGAATTTGAAATAATCAATTAACTGTTTACACAAAATTTAGGACACCGCCCATCGTAAAAAACGCCAACGATTTCCACCTTTTATTTGGTTTTGTTTGGTTGTGTGTATTTTGGTGTGTTTTTCACTCAAGATGGCACAAATATGGCACAAGTTTGTATGTCAAATCTAAACATCAGCATCTTTATGTCTTACAATCTCACCCTCAACATTGTAAATAACGTCTTCGGCAATATTAGTTGCATGATCAGCTATGCGTTCCAAATTTCTGGAAACATTTAATAAACTGATATAATAATCTATGAGCTTTGGATCCTGCTTGATTTTTTCTTTTAATATATTTATTGAATTTTTATGAAGATCATCAATTTCATCATCGTCAAAACAAACCTGCCTTGCTAGCTGGCTGTCATTTGCAATGAGAGAATCAGTGCTTTTCTTTACCATTTTTGTAGTCAGTTTGAGCATCCCCGACAAATCAAAAGGTATTTGAATATTATTGTGTTTTTGGATTCTGATTGTTCGTTTGGCTATATTAACAGCCAAATCGCCGATTCTTTCAAGATCATTATTGATTTTTAATGAAGCAATCACATATCGTAAATCAGCTGCTACCGGTTGATGAAGTGCTAATATTTTTAAACACTCTTCTTCAACTTCCACCTCAAAACTGTCAATTTGGTTATCATACTCAATTACCAATTCGGCCAGTTTAGTATCAAATTCCGTAACAGCTTTTACGGCTTTCTGTAGGTTTCCCTCTACCATAGCTGTCAATTGAAGAATTTTTTTCTTTAATTTAAAAATCTCATTTATAAATCTTTTAGTCATAATGATACCTTTATCCAAATCTTCCAGTTATATAATCTTCCGTCTTTTTCTTTTTTGGTTTTGTAAATATTTCTTTCGTTCTCCCGAATTCAATCATTACACCTTCATAGAAAAAGGCTGTTGTTCCCGATACACGGGCAGCTTGCTGCATATTGTGTGTAACTATAATAATAGTATAATCTTTTCTTAACTCGCCAATAAGGTCTTCAATTTTCGAGGTCGAAAGTGGATCCAAAGCAGATGCCGGTTCATCCATCAGAATAATTTCCGGTTGGATTGCCAGAGCTCTTGCTATACATAATCTTTGTTGCTGTCCTCCGGAAAGTGAAAAGGCTGATTTGTTGAGTTTATCTTTTACTTCTTTCCATAGAAAGGCTTTTTTCAGAGCGTTTTCTACAACTTCGGTAATGAGTGCTTTATCATTAATCCCATTTACTTTTAATCCATATGCTACATTTTCAAATATAGATTTTGGAAACGGGTTTGATTTCTGGAATACCATGCCAACCTTTGTGCGAAGTAACGACACATCTTTAAAGTTTTTGTATATACTGGTTCCATCTAATAAAACATCTCCGGTAATTTTTGTCCCAGCAATAGTATCGTTCATTCTGTTGAGAGTTCTTAAAAATGTTGATTTTCCGCATCCAGAGGGACCAATTAAAGCGGTAACTTCATTCTCAATAATATCAATGTTGACTTTATATAAGGCTTGTTGTGCTCCGTAGAAAAAGTCAAGATCACGAATCGATATCTTAATATTCTTTTGTCTTACGGAATTGTTTTTATCTTTTGGTTTTAATTCGTTTGTTAACATAATTTATCTATTTTTAAATTGTCAAACGTTTTGAGCGAATTTTAGAGCGTAATATAATGGCCACGAAATTAAGCATAAATGTCAATAGGAGTAACACTAAAACCGTCCCATATAAAATTGGTTTGGTGGCTTCAATGTCCGGTGATTGGGTTGCCATTACATATATATGATATCCCATTTCCATAAATTGGTCATTTAATTTATGAGGCAGGTATGGCAAATAATAGGCAGCTCCGGTAAACATAATTGGGGCGACTTCACCTGCTCCTCTATTAATAGCTAAAATTGCTCCGGTGAAAATCCCGGGCATTGCCTGAGGTAGAATAACCCTTCGTATTGTCTGCAGTTTAGTTGCACCCAGGGCGTATGATGCATCTTTTATATCTTGAGGAATAGTTCGCAATGCTTCTTCAGTTGAGATTATTACAACCGGTAGGGTTAATAATGCCATGGTAAGCGAAGCCCAGATAATTGCCGGTTGACCCCAGACCGGTCGCCCACTATCATAGAAAATTGAATCGATACCGCTACCAATGAACCCAATAAAAAATCCGAGCCCGAACAATCCAAATACAATTGATGGTACTCCGGCAAGATTGTTGATGCCGATTCTGATGATACGGGTTATTTTTGACCCGGGCGTAGTAAATTCATTTAGATAAAGAGCGGTCATTACACCCATCGGTACAACTGCGATAGTCATCAAAATAACCAGAGCTACCGTCCCGAAAATAGCTGGAAAAATTCCGCCCGATTCCATACCATTTTCCGGAGGTGAGCTTAGAAAATCCCAACTAATAATGCCTATACCACCCAGAATTATATTTCCAAGAATAACAATTAATATTGATGTGATAATAAGGACGGCAATTAATGTCAATCCTTTTGGGATAATCCCACTAGATTTGGGTTTAAATTGATCTGTAATATTTGAAGCCGTATGTAATTTCTCTATGGTTAATTTCACGATTGTTCCCCTTGCATTTTTCCCTTCAGTTTATTGAGGATTATGTCACCGCCAATATTTATCAGGAATGTAAAAACAAACAAAAGGGTGCCAAGGAAAAACAAAACAGAATAATGAGCCGAACCAAAAACAACTTCTGCCAATTCGGCAGCGATAGTTGCTGAAAAAGTTCTAATAGAATCTCCAAAATTTTCAGATATTATAGCGGCGTTACCGGAAGCCATCAATACAATCATTGTTTCCCCAATAGCCCGCCCAAAACCTAAAACGATACCGGCAGCAATCCCGGGGAAAGCCGCTGGTAATGTCATCGTAAACGAAACCTGCCAACGGTTTGCTCCCAATGCTAAGGCTGCATCTTTGAGAGAGTTTGGAACCGATATAAGGGCATCTTCAGAAATCGTAAAGACAATCGGTATAACCGCCAAACCTAAAGCAATACCCGCATTAATTGAGTTTAACCGATAGGTGAAACCAAAACTGTTTTGCAAAAATGTCGCCAGAACAATTAGCGCAAAAAAACCGAGAACTACCGATGGAATCCCTGAGAGAAGTTCAATAACTGGTTTAATTATTTCTCGCATCCGTTTTGAAGCAAATTGAGAAGAATAGATAGCTCCTCCGACTCCAAGCGGAACGGCGAAGAGCATAGCTATCAAGGCTGCTTTCAGAGTACCAACAAACAGTGGCAACAATGAATAGCGGGGATTGTCAGAGTTGGGCTGCCATGAGAATTTAGCATCACGTCCCTCAGCAAACGATTGCTTGAAAATCATTTTCTCAACAGAGACTTCTTCTTGGATAAATTCATCGTAGAAAATGGGAAGTGCTTCTTTAAAGATAAAAACAAATATCAATAAAATAGCGAACAGTGCGGCAAAAGAATTAATAGTGATGATTTTTTTGCCGATGTACTCACCAATTGTTGATTTTGATTTAAACTTTAACTTTTTCATTTTTGTCAATAGCCAATTCTGAGAAACACTGGGCAAAGATAATGCTTTACCCAATGCTTCAACAATAAACATAAAATTTCTTTATTTAATGAGATTAGCCGAGGCTTGCTCTTTAGAGAGGGGAACATAACCAATAGACTCTGAGATTTTCTGTCCTTCATCTGATAGGCACCAATTTAGCATTTTTTTCAATTTACCGGTTGGCTTACAATTGAAGAACCAATACAAATCACGTGAAATTAGATAAGTTCCATCAGAAACTGTTTCAACAGTAGGCATAACAGCTTTGTCATTGTCAGATTCTTTTACACCTGCAAATTTCACGCCCTTTGCCCAGGCAAGTCCACCATAGCCAATACCATATTGATCGTTAGCAACGGCGTTTACAACAGCTGCTGTTCCCGGAAGAGTTTGAGTTCTATCAGCATAGTCTTCTTTGTTTAAGACTCTCTTTTTGAAGAAAGCATAGGTCCCTGAATTGTTCTCACGACCATAAAGTATAATTATATGATCCGGTCCGCCAACTTCTTTCCAGTTAACAATGGCACCAGTGTAAATTCCTTTTAATTGTGATAGGGATAATTCTTGTATTGGGTTATTTTCATGTAAAAATACGGCAATGCCGTCAAGAGCTACTGAAACGCGGTAAGGTTTGATCCCTTTACTTTCGGCAAGTTTGTATTCTTTTTCTTTCATATCACGGGAAGCTTCACAAATATCGGTCGTGCCGTTTAAAAGTGCGGCAATGCCGGTACCTGACCCGCCACCTGAAACTTGAATTACTGTTCCCTGATTCTGTTTCATATATTCTTCCGCCCAACGCTGACCTAATCTTACTAATGTGTCAGAGCCTTTAATAGTAATTGTCTGACCGGAGAAAATATAACCGGTCATCATTACAAAAACGGCAAGTAACAGGATAACTTTTTTCATTTACTTTTCACTCCTTAAATTAAAATTTAACCAACGTGTTAATTGATAAATAAGACATAGAGTTTTGACTATCATCTTCCGGGTTGATTGTTTTATAATTTAATGATGCTTTGAATCCTTTAACTGGATTACATTCAATGCCGGCGACAAACATAAATTCTCCATCATCATCCATATCTCTGTCCGGATCAAATATGTCAAATCTTCCGAATAGATTTAATGTGCGAACAAATGACTCATTTTCAACCAAATCTGCAAAATACAGAGTGCCAAACAATGAGAAGGCACTGCTTTTAATATCATCATCTAAAGCATTTCCGGGACCTTCGGTCAGAAAATTTAAATCAAGCCCTAAATCAAATGTGTTATTATATCCTAACAAACCACCAAATGAGAACAACTGCATTTTGTAATCAGAGGCATCCTCATTATCAGCTATTGTTTCATTCTGAGTGCCCAGATAGGCTTGAGCCTGAACTTGTGATCTTTTCAGTTTCTCATTGTTAATGAACGGATTTAATAAAATATGAGCATTGATGTTTTTATTTTTATTTTCATCTTCGATGTGAGAATAACTACTACCATTGAAAATATGCACCGAAGCAGAACCGGTTTTCCCCTTTTCACCAAGTCCAAAAATCAATCCGGCGCCTAAATCCGAAGAAGTCACAAATTTATTTAAATCACTGGCTGTTTTTAACATATAACGACGACCCCAAAGTTTGTTCATGCGGTCAATGTATGGAGTGGCATGTAAACCAAAACGGACTTTTAATTTGCCATTGCCAAATTTCGGTTTCCAGTCAAAATATCCATATTTAAGAATAATTGTATAACCACTAAAATTATCAACTTCTCTAATATCTGTTGTTATTCTAACCGAAGTAAAATCTGATAATTTTGACTTAACCGTAACATACGCACGGCTAATTGAAAAAGAATTTTCACTGTCTACATCATCGGATGTTTCCAATGTCCAATCAGTATAAAGCCTACCATTGACTTTTGTGTCTGAGGCAGATGCGTTTGAAAACGTTACTGTCAGTAGTGTGATTATTACGATAAATAACCGTTTCATTTAATTCCTTCCTTTAACTGCTTTCCCTTAAAGTTTCTCCTTTAACTTTTTTCCCAAAAAGTTTTGTTACCCATTAAAACGATTTAATTGTTAGGATTGTATTAAGGAAAAGTTAAGCTTTAATAAAGATTGTTGTCTGCTGTATGTTAATCAGTTACAGGGAATTCAATGGTAAAAATAGAACCCTTTCCCGGCACACTTTCTACTTTTACAGAACCTCTATTAGCGACAGCAATATGTTTGACGATAGCAAGCCCCAGACCTGTACCGCCAAGTTCTCGACTTCGAGCTTGATCAATCACATAGAATCGTTCAAATAATCTAGGAAAATGTTTTTTGTCAATTCCCTGACCTTTATCATGTACCGATATTTCGATCTGACCATTGCTTATTGATGATTTAATAATAACTTGATTACTATTCGAGCTGTATTTAATGGCGTTGTCAATAAGATTCACAAGGGCTTGCTCCATCAAAGGGGCATTAAATTTTGCTCTTAGTCTATTATCACATTCAACAGAGATAATTATATCTTTACTCGTTGCTTTGTTGTGACAAATTTCAACAGCAGATGTTATAACTTCAAAAACAGATTCATCGGTCAGTAAAATTTCATTTTTACCATTGTTCCGTTCGATACTTGAAAGTAACAATAAATCTTCAATAATAGCATTCAATCTGTTTACTTGCTTATCAATGATAGCGAGAAAACGACGGGAATCCTCTTTATTATCAATAGCACCTTCAGATAAAGTTTCGACAAAGCCCTTAATTGAAGTAATCGGTGTACGAAGTTCATGAGAGACATTGGCAACTAAATTCTGCCTGATATTTTCCAGATGACGTAAACGTGTTAAGTCATTAATAACCAATAAAGTGCCAATGCTCTTCCCTGAAGGCCCTTTTAGGATAGAGCTATTGTAACTAATAAATTTTTCTTCTTTAAGGTTAAGAATGAGTTCACCTTCATGGTGCTTGTTACTTTTGAAAGTTTTTAAAATAATATTCTGGAGTTCTGAATTTCTTATTATTTCATAGACAGATTTGCCTTGCGACTGATCAGAATCAACAGAAAATAGTTCTCCTGCGGCGTTGTTCATAATAATTATATTTTCAGATTTATCGACTGCAATAACCCCTTCAATCATGCTTTGAAGAATTGCTTTTTGTTCATTCTTTTGTTGGGTTATTATTCTGATTTTCTTATCGAGTTCGGAGGCCATACTATTCATGGCTTCCGCAAGTTGTGCTATTTCTTTTGATTCAGGAATTGGAAGCAAGTCGTCAAATTTTCCACTGGCAAATCGCTTGGCTCCTATCCTAAGGACTTCAAGAGGTCTGCTAATCTTTCTAGAAATAAATAAAGCGGTAATAGCCGCTAATACAGCAACGAACAAAACGGCGAAAGCAACTCTTATAAAAAGCTTGTTCAAGGTTTTATCGATGGACGCAGTAGTCACGGACAGTCTGAGAACACCTACTATTTTGTTATCCTCTTTTAGTGGTATCGCCAGATATATCATTGATCTTTGTAAAGTGTTACTGTATCTAATACAATAACCAACATTTCCAGACAAGGCATTTTTCATCTCCTCCCGATAATTGTGATTATCCATCTTATCAGGTTCTTCCTCAGAATCTGCAACAACAACCCCACTTGGAAGCATAACTGTAATCCTTGTTTTTGATGAGTCCCCGATTTGGTCGCAAAGCTCTTGTAAAACTGATAAGTTAATTTCTTCCCCAACTAAATATGGAATTACTTGTTGTTCAAAAATATATGACTTAGCAAGAAGGCTTTTTTGAGTTTCCTCAAGATAGAATGACCTTAACGATGAAAACAAAAACCATGTCAGAATTAACATAGAAATTGAGATTATCAGAGTAAAAGGTATGATAAGTTGACGGATCATTTTTTTCTTAGCCACACTTACTCCTTGAAACGGTATCCTATTCCACGAACTGTTTCGATCTGATGTCCTAACTTGCCAAGTTTTTTCCGGAGGCCAACAATCTGAACATCAATTGAGCGATCGGTAATAATTACATCTTCCCCGCGGATTGAATCTATTAATTGATCACGCGTAAAAACCCAACCCGGTTTTTTGGCAAGTTGATGCAGAATCTGAAACTCGGTTAAAGTTAAAACAATAGGTTTGCTGTTAACCAAAACTTCAAATTTGCCGGGATTGATAATAATGTCATCCAACTCAATCACAGACTGTTCAGTAATCTCTTTTGACTTTAGCCGTCTAAAGAGAGATCTTATACGAGCGATTAAAACTTTGGGCGAAAATGGTTTCGTTATATAATCATCAGCACCCATTTCAAGTCCGCTGACAATATCAGATTCTTCTGTTTTGGCTGTAAGCATTATGATAGGAATGTGATCTGTCGTTGATTCTTTTTTTAACTGACGGCAAATTTCCAAACCATCCATCCCAGGAAGCATTAGATCTAGCAGAATTAAATCTGGCTTTAATTGCTTGACAGATTTTAAACCCTCTTCTCCTGAAGTAAAACCGGTGACTTTATAACCCTCCTTGGAAAGAGTATATTTAATCAGTTCTTGAATGTCGGCTTCATCTTCAATGATAATTATATGTTTGTTATTCATAATATCCTCTTATATATAATGTATATAATACATAATCATTAGAAAAGTGTTAGGAATATGTTAGAATTCTCTCTATCATTACATATCCTCACTTTTTCAACAATTTTATTATATTCTGGATTTTTAGGATTACTCGCAAGATAAATTAATTCTTCAATGTTTTTATCAGGAAACCAAGAAACTATATTATTTACTAAACTTTTAAGTCGTCTTAAGTTAAAGTTTCCATTATAACTTTATTGACTATTTTAAGTTTACAAGGTCAAATTGTCGCAAGAAAATAATTATGAAACTGGACCTATTTGTTATGAGGAATTTGACAATAATGATGATTGCACTTTAGGGATAAGTGCTTTTCTGTATATAATAGAAAATTGCGAAGGTCGTCTCATTGATCCCAAATGAAAATTAAAAAGTTCTGCCTATTGAATAGTCAACCCCACATGGACTTAAAAGCTCCACTTGAAAATGGAGCTTTTTTATACCATCGCGTTGCCTCATAATAAAAGGTAACTTTGAGTTCAGATATGATTTCTCACATTAGTGGTAACTGTAACCATGTTAAATATCACTTTTAGTTGTCTGTTAATTTGTCGTTTTAGTTTGAATGG
>Ga0164318_10002088_pt1 | contig 18341 bp, 17 predicted proteins | sample GuaBasSedimGuay9_FD_113734 | JGI IMG/M metagenome (GOLD analysis project Ga0164318, IMG submission 113734) | Subseafloor sediment microbial communities from Guaymas Basin, Gulf of California, Mexico - Guay9, Core 4571-4, 0-3 cm | ecosystem: Environmental > Aquatic > Marine > Hydrothermal vents... | reverse complement strand
CTAAATTTTATTGGTACAGACCACATATTGCTTTACTTATCGGTGTGGCCTGGGATCATATCAACGTATTTCCGACCCTCGAAAATTATGATCAACAGTTTGAGATTTTTATTGAATTGATTGAAAAAGAAGGAACATTGATATACAGTAATGATGATGATATTCTGAAAACACTTGCGGAAGACAGTAGGTCAGATGTCAAAAAAATAGGCTACGACATTCCTTCGTACATCATAAAACAGGGTGTAACCTTTGTAAAGCAAAATAGTTTAATCCCAATACAGGTATTTGGCAGGCACAACTTGATGAACCTGAATGGAGCAAGAAAAGTATGTAACGAACTTGGGATTGATGATCATTCCTTTTTTGAAGCGATAAAAAGTTTTGATGGGACGGACAACCGTCTGGAATTGATTATGGAAAGGGAAGGTAGTCGTGTATTTAAAGATTTTGCCCATGCGCCATCAAAAGCGATAGCAACCATTCTGGCGGTGCGGGAACAATATCCTGACCATCAATTTGTAGCTTGTTATGAATTGCATACTTTTAGTAGTTTGGACCAAAAATTTATGGGTCAGTACGCTGGTTGTTTTGATAATACGGATCGTGCTTGTGTTTATTTTAATCCACATGCCTTGCGTATGAAGAAATTGCCTGATCTAAAAATAAGTGATGTAAAAGAATTGTTTGCAAAAAAGGATCTTGAAGTTTTTAATGATTCAACAAAGATGGCAACATGGTTGCAGACAACAAAAAAACCAAAAACAATTTATCTGCTCATGAGTTCCGGAAATTTTGACGGAATTGATTTGCAGCTTTTAGCCGAGGATTTGATTTGAAAAATATTAAAGGACATATTATATTGCTATTGTTATTTGCTACAGTTTTGTTGCAAGGGCAAACAATGAAATACGATTCCTCGATAATTAAAGCTTATCCATTTAAAGTAGGAAATATCGGTTTTGCTGTGGACAGTATGGAAACGGTTGTAGGAAAAGTTTTCCGAGGCATGCTTTATAAACATCAGATAGAAATGTTCAATTTCGGTAAGAAACCGATTGAGTTGAAGGGTGGAAAAAGTAGCAGTTTTGTTGAACTTAAGTACGAACCTGTCCTTATACAGCCCGGGCAGTCGGCTACTGCCTTTGTCGATTTTGATGTAATAGCAGACCTTCCGCTTGGCCCGATGGCCGTTGAGTTGGTTGTGGAGACCAATGACAAGTTGAACGCTTTTAAATTTCTTTATTTACTTGTTGATATTGTAGAAGATTCAGCAAAATTCCAAACCAAGCTGATTATCGATACGGTGCCACGAATGATTTTTAACAACTACAATTTTGATTTCGGACATTTGGTCAGGGGGAAAAAGGTTTACCACACTTTTTACTTTACCAATATGGGCGCGCAGGATTTGTTTGTGGAGAAAGTTTCAAGTTCAAATGCATGCAAGGTTGTTGTCTCACCAGAAGAAATTATACCGCCTGGTGAAAGTGGCCGCTTGGTTGTGCAAGTTAAAACAGTGGGAAACATTGGTGTACAACACCGCACGATTAGTATTCAGACCAACGATCCGGTAAATCCGGTTATTATTCTTGGTGTTCATGGCACAGTTCGTCAACCACCCCCAACAAAACAAAACCAGGGCTTCTGCTATGAGTAACCCTGGTTTTCTGTTATAGTGAAAGCCTTTTCCTTCAGACTTACTTCTTTTCGGTTTTTCTAACTGTTCATCGAAATTAGAAATTCTTCATTCGATTGGGTAAATTTCAACCTATCTTTAAGAAACTGCATGGCTTCTACCGGGTTCATATCAGCAAGAAGGTTGCGCAGAACCCATAACCTTTGTAGCTTATCTTTTTCAATTAACAGATCTTCGCGCCTTGTACTTGAAGCAACAATGTCAATAGCAGGATAAATGCGTTTATTCGATAGTTTGCGGTTGAGCATAAGCTCCATATTTCCGGTACCTTTAAATTCCTCAAAAATAACTTCGTCCATTTTCGATCCGGTATCGATTAAAGCAGTGGCCAGAATCGTTAAAGAACCACCATTTTCAATGTTACGGGCAGCTCCGAAGAAACGTTTGGGTTTTTGCAACGCATTGGCTTCAACACCTCCCGACAATACTTTTCCTGATGCTGGTGACACTGTATTGTATGCTCTTGCAAGTCTTGTAATCGAGTCGAGCAGAATAACAACATCATGACCGCTTTCGGTAAGTCGTTTCGCTTTTTCTAAGACGAGGTTCGCAATTTTCACATGCTTTTCTGCCGGTTCATCAAAAGTTGATGCAATCACCTCAGCATTTACGCTGCGTTGCATATCTGTAACTTCTTCAGGACGTTCATCAATGAGTAAAATAATCAAATAAGCTTCAGGATGATTGGCAGCAATGGCATTGGCAATCTCTTTAAGGAGTACTGTTTTTCCTGTTTTTGGTTGCGATACTATCAGTCCGCGCTGCCCTTTCCCGATGGGTGTAAATAAATCCATTGCACGGGTAGAAATACTTTCTTGTTTATGGCCTGTGATGGTGAATTTTTCGTCGGGGAATAAAGGAGTTAAAAAGTCAAAAGGAACACGGTCACGTATTTCTTCTGGTAGTTTACCATTAATTTTTTCTACCTTGATAAGCGGGAAATATTTTTCACTTTCTTTAGGTGGACGGATATTTCCTTTAACTGTATCACCGGTTTTTAAGCCAAATAATTTAATTTGTGATTGCGATACATAAATATCATCAGGTGAGTTAAGGTAGAAGTAGTCAGAAGAACGCAAAAATCCATAGCCATCAGGCATAATTTCTAATACACCTTCCGCACTTACCATGCCCTCAAATTCGAAGGAAAATTCCTGACGTGGTTTTTTTACCTCAGGCTCCTGTTTTTTCTTATTGTCTTCTGATGCAGTTTTTACGTCTTTGGTTTTCGGCTCGTTTTTACTGTCACCATTTTGTTTTTCTAGTCGTTCTTGTTCTTTGTCAAAGCCATCCCAACCTCTTGAATTTTCAAAGGGACGCTTCTTGCGCTTACTGTCTTTTTTGTCTTCAGTTACAGTAGTTTTTTCAGATTGTTTGGGCTGTGGAGGTGTTTTCTCAGTGCTTGTTGGTTTTTCAGGAGGAGTCGGGATTGTTTCGTCTTTTCGTGGAGTTAAAGCTGGCTTTTCTTTTGAAAGCGCTTTGTCTGTTGCCGGAATCCGCTTTCTTGGACGCGGTTTCTTTTGTCCTTTTGTGTCTTTTTTTTGCTCGCTTTTGCTTGCATCCGAAGTTTTGTCAGATGTTGTTGGGGTACTCCTTTTTTTCCGAACCGTGGTGCGCTTCTCACTTGTTTCTGAAGCAATCATTTCTTTGGTGGGGTTCAGTGCCTGAAAATCTAAGATTTTGTAAACCAGGTCTTTTTTTAACAGCCTTTCTATTTTTGGAATGTTAAGCTCGTTTGCAATTTGTTTTAATTCAGCAACTTTTTTGCTGTTTAATTCAACAATGTCGTACATATTGTAATTAATTTTAATGAAATCTGAGGTTATTGAAATAACGCGGAGATGAAATGTTATGGGGTAAAAAAATAATTTGTTTTGGAAATTTTATATCAGGGTTTCTCCCTTAGAAGCAGCAAATATACATTTTTTTTAGTGGGCACGCTCTTTTTCGAAGTTTTTTCTATTAAGTTTTTATTCATAAGAATTCTAAAATTAATATCGGCCAATAAATTTTTGTCTTTCTTTTAACGCTTTCTCTTAATGATTATTTTTGCCGCAGACCATAAAAACAAAAAAATGATTCAAAGGATACAGTCTGTTTATTTATTTCTTGTTGTTGTTTCGCTTGGCGCAATGTTCTATTTTCCTCTCGCATCTTTTATTGGCGGTGATAAGGACCAACTGATTTTGTATATCTACCAATTGGTGAGCGAGGTGCCTGATAGTAGTCCGGCTGTGCCTGCATGGTTTATTTATCCAAACCTGGTGCTTGCTTCTCTCAGCTTCTTGCTGACTTTGACCTCTATTTTCTTATTTAAGAACCGTAAGCTCCAGCTAACTATGGTTCGCTTTGTAATTATTCTTATTCTGGTCCTTATTGCTGCATTTTTCTTTTACTATGCAGTTGAACTGGAAGCAGCATCCGGAATTGCAGCACACTACGAAATAGGGGCCTATATGCCACTGATTGCTTTTGTGTTTCTTATATTGGCTTATCGTGGAATAATGGCCGACGAAAAACTCATCCGCTCATCCGAAAGGCTTAGATAGAAAGTCTGTGCTTAAATTTGAATTGCAAAAAAATATCTTTTATTCATTTAAGCAGTCACGCATCTAGGTATTCACGCATCTAGGCATTCATACATTATTTATTGGTGAAATAAGACAACTTTTCAAGCTTAGAAATCATGTCGTATTCTTCGATATAAATGTGTTTTGGAACTTCGAGATGAACGGAAGTGAAATTTAAAATTCCTTTTACACCAGAACTAATTATCGTTTTCGAAATCTCTTTTGCAAAGGATGGCGGTACCGCAAGTACAATCAGCTCAATACCTTCTTTCCTAATAATGCTTTTCATTTTCGAAATGTTGTAGCAGTGAACATCAGCATATTGAGTTTTTGGTTCTTCTGTTAAGCGGAAAGTTGCAGCTATTTTTAATCGCGAATCTGCATTATTGAAATACGCTGCTACAGCTCGGCCAAGGTCTCCAACCCCGACAAAAGCTACCTTTTGTATTTGCTTGCAATCAATTGTCTGACCAATTTTTTTAATGAGTTTTTTAATGTCGTAACCCTTGTGAACATCACCGCTAAAGCCCATCAGCATCAGGTCGCGACGGATGTGTGCAGGGTTTATTTTTAGCAAATGTGCCAATTGGTGCGAGTGGATAAATGGTTTTTCTTCAAAAGGGAAATTAAGAAGCCTTCTGCGGTAAAGGCTTAAACGTTCAACTGTGTTGGGTGGTAAGTTTGCTAACATGCTATTTCTTTTTTAATGTGTAAACAATTCCGGCATTGATTTTAAAAATTCTGCTCCATTTGCTTCTTCGGCCTGGGTCTTCGTAAACATTGGCCATGCCAACAGTAAAGCCTGGCGCAATTGTCAATCCGAATCTTGGAGATAGTTTTATGATTCCTCCAAGGTAAAAATTGATACCGAAATCGGAGGAACTGAAAAGTCCTTCAACCGGCTCGTCAAAGGCCTTAATATTATGTCCGACTGTAATAGTAGAATCAGTAACGAAAGGGTAATCTAATGGGTCGATGTAAAGGTCGTTAGTCCCTTTTTGGTGTGCATTGAGGTATAATGAATAATAGAAGCTAAATTGAATGTAAATTTTGAATTTTTCATTTCCTTTCACATAAAATACACTCAGGGGAATGGTCAGGTAGTTAACATTATAGTCGCGATTAAACTGGAAATAACTATATTCGAAGTTACCGCTGCTGTCATTAACCCGGTAGGGCGGTTCGGAAATACCAAATTTTCTATTGTCATAATTCAGTGCAAATCGCAGCTTGAAAGCAGGTGAAACATGGTATTCAACGAATGGCCCCAAACTATAACCAACACCGCTTGTAGGAATGTTAATTGTGTACGCATCACTCACATTGGTGAATTGAACGCCTCCTTCAAAACCAATATTTATATTTCCTTTTTGGTAAACCTGGGCAATTGTTGAAGTGGAAAATCCAAATATAAAAACCGAAGTCAATAATATCAATAGTAGTATGTTACCTTTGTTGTTTGCCATTTTAAAATTACATTCAATTTTTGCTGTATTGGATTTTATTTACCAGGTACTCCATATCCAGAAAATGCCCACAAAAATAGCACTTATTCCGGCAATGCCATTGATTGCCTGAAACAGGAAATCTTTTTTAGATTGGTTGGCTTTTGCTGCAATTAGTCCCAAAATAGCTGAGAATACAACCATTGCCAGAATTGTCCCGATTCCGAATCCTGTTAAATACATGGCCGAATCAAATTGGCTTTCGAATGCCAGTGTGGGTAGTAAACCAATAAAATGGGAAACACCCGCCAATCCGTGTAGAACACCAATGCCTAGTGCTGCAATATATGTTTGACGCTCTCTTTTATCATGCGAATGCGAATGGTTTGTTTCTGTTTCATGATGGTGATGGTGGCGATGAACATAGGTGTCGCCGCTTACATCTTCATGGGTGTGGTCGTGATGGTGTGCTCCAATCTTCTGGTAAGAGAACATTTTATAGATGGCCCAAAACCCAATAACAATGAGCAGGATGCCAACCATTTTCTCGCTGTTAGCAGAAATAAATTCAACAGGGATAAAATCTTTCATATAGAAAAATAGTATGCCAATAATTAGCATTCCTGTTAAATGACCTATTCCCCAGGCCATACCAATTAGCCAGGGGCGGCGGTCTGCATTAATGGCCAAAGGGCCAATGGCCGCTATATGATCGGGGCCTGCAAGCACATGTGCAAGCGAGGCGATAATGCCAAAGAGCAAAGGAAAACTTGTGATTGTTTCAGTCATGCCAAATAAAAAAGCAAAGATATTTTATTTGTGAATTAATTAACAATAAAAAGTGTATTTTTTTAGTGAGATACAATTGTATCTTTGACCATAAAATCTAATAAAAATGAGCAGGTATTTTATTCGGCTTTCCTATAATGGGACAAATTACCACGGTTGGCAACTACAGAATAACGCACACAGTGTGCAGGCCGAATTGAATGATAAACTTACTGCCTTGCTTGGTGAATCAATTAATGTAGTTGGTTGCGGAAGGACAGATGCAGGAGTTCATGCGCGTGAATTTTATGCCCATTTTGAGGTAGATAAATTAGGCTTTTCAGAAAAGGACCTGACTTATAAACTCAATCGTTTTTTACCGGAAGACATTGCCATCGACAAAATATTCGCAGTTGACAAAGAAATGCATGCCCGTTTTAGTGCAGTCAGCCGGACTTATAAGTATCATATTGCAAGGAGGAAATCACCCTTCAATTCCCTTTTTAATTATTTTTTTGATGGGCAGCTTGATGTTGAAGCTATGCAGCTTGCAAGTACATTTCTTTTTCAGCATGAAGATTTTACCAGTTTCTCAAAACTACATACCCAAACAGCAACTAACAATTGTAAAATAATTGTGGCCAAATGGGAGCTTGTGGATAATGAACTCATTTTCACGATTACTGCTGACCGTTTTTTACGAAATATGGTTAGGGCTATTGTGGGTACACTTTTAGAAATAGGAAAGGGAAAATTGAAACCGCAGGAAATGCAAAAAATTATCGAAGCTAAAGACCGTTCACGTGCGGGATTTTCGGTTCCTGCAAAAGGATTGTTTCTGGAAAAGATTGTGTATCCGAATGGGTTTTAAAGTGTAAACCTTACAGGCTGAAAAAGCCTGTAAGATTGCCCTATTGACCCGCCGGGTTTTTTCAAACCCGGCGGGTCTAAAATTATGAACAGAAACTAACTTTCTCCATTCATTTTTTTTGCAATAAAATAATAAATCACCAAAGCCAGACCGGCAAAAAGGAAAATACTAAAGGTATAGGCTATTCCTTCTTCAAGATTGGTGACACTTTCGAGTATTGCCCCGACCATAACGCCCAGTCCAATACCAATTAGAAACATCCCGGCCGAAAGCGTGAAATTCTTCCAGTTATATTTCTTGCCAGTATTAAACATGCTGGCATCAGCACCTTTGTCAATTAATGCTAGACGCTCTTTGTTACGCGTTGAGAGAAAAACAAAGAAAACTCCGAAAATAGTTCCAAAAACAATTAAGGGAATCAATACTTCTTCCATGATAAAAAATTTAAAGGTTAATAATTGATTTGCCTTTATGACGGCAGAAAGTAAATCCGGTTACAGATAAAAAGATTTTTTAATCAGGAAATGAGGTTTTATATTTATGTGTAGTACTTTTATCCTGCATTTTGTAACCAATACGCAAATTCGGCGTCAAAAATAAAAATGGAAAAAGACCTTGAAGATATTCACTGGGTAGATGAAGTCCTGAAGGGAAAGACGGAGAACTTTGCGCAGGTGGTAGATAAATATAAAGACAAAATATTTTCGCTGGCCATGGGTATATTAAAACAAAAGGAAGAAGCGGAGGAAGCTACCCAGGATGTATTTGTAAAGATATTTAAAGCGCTGCCAAAGTTTCAACACAAAGCTAAATTCTCAACATGGATTTATCGCATTGCCTATAATGAATGTATTTCGCGGCTCAGAAAACATAAGGTTCAAACGATCTCGGTAGAAGACAATTTTACGAACAACTTGATTGCTGCTGAAGAAAAAGAGGAAGGTTGGCAGGAAACCGAAATCCGTAGCCATTTGCTTCATAAGGCATTAGATGGGCTACCTGAAATTGAACGCGGACTGGTGCACTTTTTCTATTTTGAGAACTTGTCTGTTGAAGAAATTACACGAATCAGTGGACTTTCGGTTTCAAATGTCAAAATAAAATTATTCAGAATAAGAAAGAAACTATTTACTCAATTGCATCCATTGAAAAGCACTGTGCTTACTTAAAACAATAAATGCTATGAATACAGACCCTATTTTTTCAGATCAGGAATTCGATGAGGAACTCAGAGAATTATTAAAAACGCAAAATCAGGAAAAGGTTTCTGCTCGTTTTACAGCAAACGTGATGGATCAAATTAAGGATGAGGAGCTTAGTATAAAATATACGCCGGTGATTTCAGCACGAACAATGTTAGTTATTGTGTTTTTTATCGGGATATTGGCTGTTTGGGCGATATTACAACCTGGGAGCTCATCTGATGGAGTTTGGTCATTACCTGCTTTTTCAGCATCTCATTACTATGATTTACTGATTAACTGGCAACAAATATTTTTTACATTCTCGTTCAAATGGCTGTCTTCTTCGGCTGTTTTTCTACCCCTTGGCGGGCTTTTGTTGGCTTTGGGTGTTCACTACATTTTTCTTGCAATGCTCAAAAACAGGACAATTAAAAAAGTTGAACACTTGTATTGTTTTTGAGGATGAGTATTTGGCCTTCTGAACAAAGCTTTTGCGTAGTGAAGCCCGCCTGCCGGACGGGCAGGAATCTTTACGCTGGGCAGTTCTGTTTCATAAAGACTCTTCGCGCACTCAGATTGACAACACCTTTTGAGTAACATTGTCCACTATGAATCCAAAAGAATTTCGCACTCCTTCTTGATATTCCCGGCAGTCAAACCATATTTCTGAAGCAATTCCCCGGCAGTGCCCGATTCGCCAAATTGATCAGGGAAACCCATGATTCTCATTTTAACAGGGTAGTGCTGTGAAATGACTTCGGCAACGGCACTGCCCATTCCTCCATGAATTTGGTGTTCTTCAATAGTCAGTATTTTTCCGGTTTCTTTGGCAGCTTTAATTAAAATTTCCTTGTCGATGGGTTTGATGGTATGCAGATTAATCACCCTGGAATTGATTCCTTTTTTCTTCAACGAATAAGCAGCTTGCAAAGCTTCCCACACCATATGGCCAGTAGCGACAATACTAAGGTCGTTTCCTTCTTTTAATATTTGCCCTTTACCAATGTTTGTTTCCATTTCGGGAATTGTAAAATCAGGAACCGGCTCTCTGCCAAACCTGATGTAAACTGGTCCTTCTAAATCGTTAATTGCTTTTTCTGTCAGTAGCCTGGCCTGGGTGGCATCGGCGGGTGAAAGTACAGTCATATTAGGAAGTACACGCATGATTGCAATATCTTCTAAAGCCTGGTGGGTCGCTCCATCGGGTCCAACAGAAATACCTGCATGGGCGCCTCCGATAATCACGTGCAAATTGTTGTAACAAACAGAAATTCGAATAAAGTCGGTTGTGCGTAGGGCGGCAAAAACACCGTAAGTTGAAAAAACAGGAATTTTCCTGGAAAGTGCCAATCCTGCTGTAATACCCACTGCATTTTGCTCTGCAATCCCTATCGAAAAGAAGCGCTCGGGAAACTGATTGGCAAACAAATCCATGCTTACCGAAGCCGTAATATCAACCCCAATGCCAACAACGGAAGGGTTCAATTTAGCCGCTTCCAGAACGCCTTCGCCAAAGCCAAAGCGTGTGGCTTTATCTCCTTTGTTTGTATAAAACCTCATTCCAACTCTTTTAAAAAATCTGGTAACTCACTTTTTGCAGGGACTCGGCCATGCCAGTGAAAATCGTTTTCAATCGTTTTTATCCCTTTTCCCATTTTCGTGCGTGCCAGAATGACTGTGGGTTTATTTACAGTGGGAAACTTGCTGAAAGTCTCCTTCAGCGAATCAATATTATTCCCATCACATTCCAGTACTTCCCAGCCAAAAGCCTTCCACTTGTCGGCGAGTGGTTCAATGTTCATCACATCAGAAGTTTGTCCGTCAATTTGAACACCATTGCGGTCAACAATAGCACACAAATGGTTTAAGTTGTGGTGGCTTGCCGACATGGCAGCTTCCCACACCGAGCCTTCCTGTAATTCACCATCGCCGAGAATGCAAAATATTTCCCTCTTTTTCTCATCCATTTTATCAGCGAGGGCCATACCAACAGCAACCGACAATCCTTGACCAAGTGAACCTGCCGATAATTCAAGACCTGGCAATCCGTGGTCACGTCCGGGATGCCCTTGGAGACGGCTTCCTAATTTACGAAGTGTTAACAATTCTTCTTTCTCAAAATAACCGGCTTCGGAAAGTGTAGCATACAAAACAGGGGCTATATGCCCAATTGAAAGTATTAGTTTGTCCCTGTCGGGATGATTGGGTTTTTCCGGAAAATGCTTCATTATTTGAAAATAGAGCACGGTAAAAACATCAGCCAAACCCAACGAGCCGCCCAAATGTCCCGAGCCTGCTTCAGTAAGGCTGATTAAAACACTCTTGCGAATGTCTTTGGCAATATGTTCCAATTGTGTTGTCGCCATTTTTGTTTGCTATTTGCTCAGTACAAATTTCCTGCTTAGACTGTTATCACCTGATTTTAATATGCAAGAGTAAATTCCCGATGGAAACTTGTCCATATTGATTCTCAGTTTTCCTTGTCTTTTTCCATTTTCTTCTTGTTTCCAAATTTCTTGTCCACTACTGTTGAAAATCGTTAGACTTATTTTTGCTTCATCTTTAAGGGCATAAGAAACAACGAACTTGCCATTATTTGGATTGGGGATAATGTCAAATCCAATTTCACTGTTGACATTCTCAATTGTTCCAAGCGTTATATCGGCATAAAAACTCTTGTAAATTTTGTCCCCAAAATCTCCATTGAAATTTTGAATAATGTCGCCATTCAGGTCGTAAAACTTCAACGAACCATTTCCTTCGCTATTGGCCCAAAATGAGATACCATTGTCGCCAATGTCGTATAGGTAGAAATCGTAACAACCTGTCAATAGCGTCAGTGTGTCAATATACAACGTTGCATTATCAAAGTTGCTCTTTTCCCAAATCTGAACGCCTGTATTGGTAAGAAATTCGTAGCTGTTCTGATAGGCTGCTTTATTGGTTTTAAAATGAATAACAAAAGTTCCTGGGAAAATTACCGGTAAATCGTAATTCGTAGTATAAATATCGTTCAATGTATTTTCATCAGAAACACCATTTGGCATACTTACTTCAACCGAGAAATGACCATTTCCGACATTCCATGCTTCCCAGTTGAATGCCTGAAGTTCAACTTCTTCCTTTTCCATAAAGGCCAATTCACCCTCCCAATCGAAAGTTTTTTGTGCGCCTTGTGGACCGTAATTGATTGTCAGGTGCGTCAATGTTTCGCCGCCTCGATTTTGTATGACAACAATAGGGGCAGAGGTAGTAGGATTGAAGCGCCCGTAGCGTTTTAAATTGTTCGGGGCAATAACTTCATCAACGGCTGCATCCAAAGTGAAATTGGGATTTCCATAAGAAAACAATTGTACCTCCAACGAGTAAGCACCGTATTCGTCAGCTTGCGAATTGTAATCGATGATGGCTGTATTTCCGCTTATAAAATCAGTGATTTCAATATCTTGCTCATCCACTTTTAAGCCCGGACACCAACCAGCGCGGTCATAAATCCAGGTGCCACCCTGTGGATAAAGAGGATTGTTAGCACATTCCCTGATAATTTGCCAGCCCATGGTTTCAACACCATTCACCAAAAGGTTGTGTACCTTATCGCAAAACTCGGCACAATTGGTCGGGTTACTGAACAGATGTCCGGATGTGCGGGTTTTTATTTTGAAAGTAGTTGCGCCCGGCAACAAATCCACAGTGTCGGGTGGAACCAGGGCAGGAAAATTATTCAGGTTAAAATAGCCTGAATAAACTTTCTCAATTTTTTGAACGTCTCGTGGGGGTGTCCCTTCAATCATATAAAATTTAAGATCGAGTAATTCCTGGAAGTTTCCGGCAGTAATATGTACCGAATCTTTTAAAAATGGTGCATAATCTGTTACATCGTAAACCCAGGTAAAGCCATCGCCCAGACTTAACCCATTTCCATAAGGAGTAATAAACCTGGCAATTTCCCAGGGGACAATTATTTCGTAAGGGTTTCCGTAATACGGGAAATCAATACGGTGAATCGTGCTGTCGGGCAAAACAAGTGTTGAGTCGGTTGTAATACCACCGGCATCATAAATGTAATTATTGTAATAGGATGGCCATTTCATGATGGTATCAGTTGGTGATGGCGGGTCGTTGGGATCGTAAAAAACAATATTAAGCGGTGCATGGGCAAAAGTATCAACCACCACTATTGAATCGAGCAGAGCAGCTTCGTAGTTTCCATTTTGGAATATGAGGTGTGGGCGAACGGAGATTTCACTGGCATTCCTGAATCGCTTAATTCCTTCGTGGTTCTTCCACTCGGGGTAGCCAAACATGCCGATAGCGTCAAATCCATTGGGGCTGTTATCGGCAACTTCAAAACCACTACCTTCGTTCATTTGGTAATAGGCCCTTAAATGATTGTAGTTGGGATGGGAAGGTGAAATGTCTTTGTTCATCCATTGTTTAATCACATCCCAATCAAGAATTGTATCCCAAATTTGGAATTCATCTATCATCCCGGCATAATAACCGTCGTTAATAACTCTTGAGCCAATTCTGAATTCAGTGATGCCATTCATTGGCCTAAATTTGGATGAACCAATATTCCAAAACTCACCATTTAAATACATGCGCATTTGACCAGTGCGGACGTCTTTCGTGAATGCCCAATAATTCCATTGTCCTTCGAAAACAGAAGCGTCGCCGGCACCGCGGTCGATGCGATCGTAACCGTCATTTTGTCCCGCATCCCAGTAAATCCGGCTGTTACTCCACGGAAGGTGTGCGTTTAAAACACGGTTTCCTGTACTGTCAAAGCCTTCAAATATTGAACAATTAATGGGTTGAACATCAGGATTTCCATATTGCCAAAAGGCAATGGTGATGGCACTGTCCACTGTTTCAAATACTTCTGAAGGAACCGAAACGTAATCCCAACCTTCAAAATCAAGGAAGTGATCAGGCTTTGACGAACAACTGCTTCGGTGACCCGGATTATTATCCCTTTCTAAGTAAGCCATGCCTGTATGATCTGCATAACTAATATCTATTAATAGGTTTGAAGTGCCATTCCAGTTAAATGGGAAAGAAAAATCAATTTGAGTTGATCCGATTTCAAAGTTTATATTTCTGTTGTAGACTGTTGTGTATCCAGTCGATACCAGGGTGTCATCTGGTAATGAGTCCAGATCATAATGCCTAATCCTAATGCGAAAGTGTTTTGCGCTAAAACCTGAACTACTTGTATTCAGCTGGATTCCGGTTATATCTCCACTCTGTACGCCTGCCTCAAGTAAGTCGCCAGAACGATAAATATACTGGTAACGACCATCAGGAGATTGATTGTAAAACGGAAATTGAGTATATATTCCACCAGTGCCAACCTCAGCAGAATTAGTTGGTGTTGTTTGGTTAATATATTCGAGTGTTGGTTTGTAATAATACGATGGTGTGTCCATCAACATAAAACTGTCGGGACTGCCATTGTTTACTTTGTAATTGGGGTGATAATAAAGGTTTGAGTCAAGTTTGCCCGTATGCTCTAAAATTTTGGTATGTGTTGTATAATCCCATTCGCCACAGGCTGGGTTTTGGCTAGGGTCACACTTTAAAGTATAGTACATCAAAATTTGAGAAAAACTCGCAGTATCAGTGGGGAAGAGGTATTTTCCTCCTCTTGGTGAATTCCATCCTGGTAATACAGGCGTTTCAAAATCAATGGTTTGAATAATTAGCGTATCTCCTTCATCAGCTTGAACAATGAAGCTCATCAGGAAAAATGCAATAGATAAAATGGGTGCAAAAGTTTTCATACAATGATTTTTTAAATTGGGATTGTAAAAGTAGGTTTTTTTGAGAGCTTGCCAAAGATGGAGCCCCATTTTGCTTTGGAAAGATTGAGAGAAGTTGTACTCTCACAAACCTGCAACCCATAGCATCAACCTTAGAATCCTCACCCATTCAGCAACAAATACCCAATTCTGCAATCCAGGCATCTTTTTTTATCGCAATAATTATGCTTTAGTTGGATGAGTGCCTGCGATTGCATGGCATTTTGTGCTTGAATTCCCCTTGCCTTAAAATTGCGGATTATACTGTTGTTTTCGGCTTTGATTTCTTCGAGCCAGTGAATGGATTTTTCCATCAAGGCATCTGATGCAGTTTGTTTTCCATAAACAAAAGTAAAAGGGATGATGGTGTTGATGAGGAGCAAATTAATTGAAGAAGCCCCTAGCTCCTTTGGTTTTGAACTTGTCTTTTTTCCAAAACGAAAATGACTTGTCCAATAAGTTGACGCTTGCGTTTTAAAAAGTGCAACAACATTTTTGAGTTTTTCGGTTTCCAACATTTTATGAAGCAGTCCTGATGACCGGTGAATAATATTTGCAAATTGCGATATACGGATGGTCGGGAAATTGGCCGGTCGCATCCGCATAAATTTCCAACGCTTGCTGTCAATGGGTTTTAAATTGTATTTTTCGGAAAGAAAGAGGTATTCTTTATAAAGCTGTTCCGGATAATTCTCTGTATATTTTGTCCCCAGCAATCCTGCTTGCCCATAAAGCAAGGCCTCAATTTGTACTAAATTATTGTTGTGTTTTGCCAATATGCGGAGCGGGAGAGAAGTAGCCAGCGATTCAAAAACATCGGCATTTGTATTGAAACCGAAATTTCTTGCCAGTTTTCTGTAAAACACTTCATGAAAATCATTTTCCGAAATATCTAACTCTTTTTGAACAGCTTGTGTTTTTTCTTCCAATCGTTCAGCCATTAGTGTATCGAACCACGCGAGTCTGTCAAAATGATTTGTGCTACTGATACTGTCTTCACAGGCAATCCACTTTGTTGAACGAACAAATGCATCGTACATTTTAAAGATATGTTCATCAAATTTATTGGCCAAAACAATTGTTGGGATAATCTCGTTATTTTTTCTACGGACTGGTTTGTCATCTTCAAATAGTACATGTAGAATAATATTGTCATAGGATGAATTCTTGTCATGCCGATGCCTGAACCAGTCGGAAGAGTGGATATGAATTTCAACATTTCCCGCCCAGCTCGTGTCTCCAATTCGTATTCTTGCATTAAAAAAGTCGGGGCCACTATCTTTATTTCGTTGGCCGGGATTTAGGACGCTAAAGTCCTCGCCTTCTGTTGTTTTATCAACTTTAAACAACTGGTTTGCCCAAAGATAATTCAGGAATTCTTCATTCATTATTGCAAATTCTTTTGGTATGAAAAAAGATTGTTTAGGTCTTTCTGTCCCAAAAATAATCTTTTTCTTACTTGCATTGTTTTATCAGATAGACTATCTTTGTACCGTTATTCAGTTTTCAGCAAATGGCAAATGAACAGCGGTTAATTTCAGGAATAGAATATAAAGTCAGGAAATTAATTGAATTGAACGATGAGCTACGAAAGGAAAACGATGAATTACATAATAAAGTAGATGCTTTAAACAGTAATGTTACGGCATTAACAAAAGAACTTGAAGTAAAAAGAAACGAATTATTTAAAAATTCACTTGCACAAACAATTGAGTCTGAGTTAGGTGTTGAAGAGGGCAAAGAAAGATTAGACAATTTAATAGAAGAGATAGACAGGTGTATTGAAGTAATGAGCGATTAAACAGATAGTTTGCAGCAGATTAATGGAATCAAATCAAAATATAAAATTGACGATTGCCGGCCGGCCATACAGAATGGCGGTGAGTAGAGAAGAAGAAGAAACAGTAAGAAAGGCCTCGGAAGTTTTAAACAAAACAATAATTGAGTATTCAAATTCGTTTGAATACAAAGACAGTCAGGATTTGTTTGCCATGATTGCCCTGCAAAGTGTTGCGAATTCAATACGTTTGGAAGACGAAAAGTCTTATAAGGATAAGGAACTGGAGAGTAAATTGTTAGGAATTGATACCTTGTTGGTATCACATATCGAAAAAATATAAAGCGTTCTTAAAATAAAAACTACGCCCGCGTAATTCATCTAGTTTGTAAACTCAACATTACAACAATTAGGGATAAGCTCATAGTCTCTTAGAACAGGCCTGATTACCGCAAGGTAATTCCCCCCACGGGGAACACTGGACGTTCGAAGAAACTGGCAGCCCTAGACGTGTCAGATTGGGGTTTAATAACTCCTGAATTATCGCGGGCATTTTTTTATTCAGACCAAGCTGTTGCAAGTGTAAAATGGAGACGTATTATGGAAATAATGATTTACATTGTAGTAGCAGCAGTTGCGCTGGGTATTGGTATCCTTTTGGCCAATACAATATTGAAAAAAGCTTTACTGAAAAAAAGTGAAGACCTAATTGTAGATGCAAAAGAAAAAGGAGAGGTCATTAGGAAAGAAAAAATTCTACAGGCCAAGGAAAAGTTTCTGCAATTAAAAAGCGAACATGATAAAATTATTGTTGAAAAGAACAATAAAATTAATAACGCTGAGAACCGCATTCGTCAACGTGAGTCCACGATTTCGAAAAAAATAGAAGATGCCACACGGAAAGAAAGAGAACTGGATACTTTGCGCGATAACCTGAGCAAACAATTAGATGTTTTAAGGAAAAAGCAGGACGAGGTCAATGTGATGCATACCGACCAGGTCAGGAAATTAGAAACCATCAGCAATTTAACTGCCGAAGAAGCCAAAGAAGAAATTATCGAGTCGCTGAAAGAAGAAGCCAAAGGTGAGGCCATGGTGCACATCCGCGAGATATTGGATGAAGCAGAATTAACCGCCGACCGCAAAGCCAAAAAAATCGTAATTGAAACCATCCAGCGTACAGCGGCAGAACATGCCATTGAGAATACAGTGACAGTGTTTAATATTGATAATGATGAAATTAAGGGGAGAATAATTGGCCGTGAAGGAAGAAATATCCGTGCTTTGGAAGCCATGACGGGTATTGAAATTATTATTGATGACAGTCCTGATGCCATTTTACTTTCCGGATTTGATCCTGTACGCCGCGAAATTGCAGCACTTTCCCTACAAAAACTGGTTACTGACGGTCGTATTCACCCGGCAAGAATTGAGGAAGTAGTCGCTAAGACAAAGAAAGAAGTAGAAAAGGAAATGGTCGAATTGGGCAAACGTACCATTATCGACCTGGGAATACACAATATGCACCAGGAGCTAATTAAGCTTATTGGTAGGATGAAATACCGTTCTTCTTACGGTCAAAATTTGTTGGCGCACTCAATTGAAGTCGCTAATTTAAGTGCTACTATGGCTTCGGAATTGGGACTAAATCCCAAGAAAGCCAAGCGGGCCGGACTGCTTCACGATATTGGAAAAATTGCAGAAAACGAAGCTGAATTACCACACGCTTTACTGGGCATGAAACTGGCTGAAAAGTATAGAGAGAAGCCAGATGTTTGCAATGCCATTGGCGCCCACCACGATGAAATTGAGATGGAAACACTTATTTCACCCATCATACAGGTGTGCGATGCAATATCTGGTGCAAGGCCGGGTGCACGTCGCGAAGTAGTAGAAGCTTACATCCAAAGATTAAAAAAACTGGAAGATATAGCACTTACTTATCCCGGTGTTGTGAAGACTTATGCGATACAGGCCGGACGCGAATTAAGAGTGATTGTTGGTGCCGAGAAGGTTAGTGATAACGATGCTGATAAAATTTCTTATGAATTGTCAAGAAAAATTCAGGAAGAAATGACGTATCCGGGTCAAATAAAGATTACTGTGATCAGGGAAACACGAGCCATTAGTTATGCAAAGTAACGACTACTCTATTAATAGTTATTAATGCGAATCAAGAGTTAAGATTGGGTAAAAGCACATAGATATAAACAACGGAATGTCAAT
>Ga0164318_10002087_pt1 | contig 18342 bp, 12 predicted proteins | sample GuaBasSedimGuay9_FD_113734 | JGI IMG/M metagenome (GOLD analysis project Ga0164318, IMG submission 113734) | Subseafloor sediment microbial communities from Guaymas Basin, Gulf of California, Mexico - Guay9, Core 4571-4, 0-3 cm | ecosystem: Environmental > Aquatic > Marine > Hydrothermal vents... | reverse complement strand
TGGGACCGTGTATATAGATATACCAGTGGTGCATACACGTCTGCTTATTACCTTAGCGACTCATGGCATTATGCAAGCAATGTTGAACCCATGGAACCTGAGGTAGGATACGAGTACAGCAGAAAAGGCGTAGACTACACGCTTATTATTGTGGGTACCAGATGTACGGGAACTATAAGTACACCGATATACAACGGTAAGAACCTCATTGGGTATGCAAGCCTCACGGAGACAAATCTTTCCACGTTTAACAGCCCTGCAAACTGGGATAGAGTATATAGGTATAGCAGTGGTGCATACACGTCTGCTTATTACCTTAGTGGCTCATGGCGTTATGCAAGCAATGTTGAACCCATTGAAGCGGGCGTTGGATACGAATACAGCAGAAAAGATGTTCAATACGACTGGACATACGAGACATGATGCAGGTATGGCATGAAGAACGAAATAGCCCCTTTTCTGGGGCTTTATTTAATTAAAGGAGGTAAAGCATGAATGGAAGAACTTTGAACCGAATAAAAGGAGGTAAAAGTAAATGAGACTATATGTAAGAATGGTGACTCTCGCCTTCGCAGTTGCGATGTTGGCGAGTGTACCAAGTGCTATGGCTGGCGAATATGCAACTACGAGCATGGGCACTGTTCAGTTTGAAAATGGAACAACCTGCCCGTGGGATTGGCCTGTCTGCATGGAAAACCTGAATCAGACTTATGGTTCGGAGCCATGGTGTGATGTTACATCACCAGAAGCGGATCCATTTAACTATATGACGGACGGTGCGTATGAGACAGATAGTGATTACTTCCGAGTCTATGTAGATAGCACAAATGGGAAATGGCATGGCGAGACTACTGCGATGAAGTCAGATGCTTGGAGCGAAGATTATTGGATTATGGTTATCAATATCACTGTCTACGAAGTCCTGGTAGAGCCCGAAACCTTCACCAAATCCCTCGCTTCTGGCTGGAACCTCGTATCGTTGCCACTGACGCCAACCAACAACAGCACGAGTGCGATACTCGGAAATGATACGATTGTGTACAACGCTGTGATGAGCTACAACGCAACCACCCACCAGTTCGAGGATGCGACCACGATGGATCCGGGCATCGGATACTTCGTGAATGTCACGACCGCTGGCACATGGTCGTACAGCGGCACAGCATGTACCTCGATTTCCGAAACCCTGTCGACAGGACTGAATTGCGTCGGCTGGACGAACGAGACCAGTTCTGCGCTTCCGGGTGCGCTCTCATCGATCGCAGGCAGCTACAGGTATGTTGCACGATGGAACACAGGTACTCAGAGCTACGATACGTATCTGCCGGGTGTGCCGGGTGTGTTCAACGACTTCGACACGATGGACCGAGGAGAAGGATACTTCATTGCGGCAACAGATGGTTGCACACTGGAATAGCCACTATCGAGATGCAGAGACGGTAAATAAAATGAGCATTCTGATTACCGCATTGATTTATCCAACGGTGGTTGCACCAGCGATAGTGCAGCCAACGCCGTTTATACCTCAAACGGTAATACGCAACGATCCGGTGGTCAGGTGACGAACGTGAACACAGGCACAAGTTTCGAGCACACGCACGAGGGCAGAGTGCATATCGGCGCATCCCGAATAGGCGATTCGGAACCCTCCGGCGCGATCGCATCCGCCAATGTTGTGCTCGAAGCTGGCAGCACTTATGCGACGAGGTGGGTGCGGAATTCACCTGATCCTGACAACCGACATATCCTGCAAGAATGGCAATCGCTGACGCCGCAAGGCGTTAGCTGTTTTATATTTTATATAAAGTATAAAGCTATTTACACAAATTAGTGTTATGGAAATAAAACAAACCACGGTTTAAACGATTCGAGATGTACGGGAATCTGCCTGCTATTTTGCAGCATGGTACCGTGGTGAGTGCATCGATAAACAGAACGAAAGGAGGTATACAGAGAAACCCATGAGAAACAGAACCCACAAGAGCGCTGAAGGGGAGCGCAATGACAGCAAATACCCGAGAAGAACGAATACCAATATAAAAGGAGGTAAAGAAACGTGAAAAGAAACAACGTAAATATAATCGGTGCATTGCTCGTTATGGCTGTATGCCTGGCGAGTGCTGCACCTGCAATGGCAGCGGATTGGGAACAGTTCCACTATGACATTGCAAACACAGGAACTACTTCGTCAGATGCACCCGATACGAACAAGATACTGTGGGTAAGCGCTGACATCGGAGCAGTGATGAACTCGCAGGCTATGATCGTAGGAGATGTGGTCTATGTCTATGCAGACAATAAGGTCTACGCACTGAGCAAATGTGGTGGAAACGAACTCTGGAATGTATCGATTCCAGGTGACTCACTGTCTTATGACTCATGGGCATCGCCAGCGTACAGCAATGGCATGCTCTATGTGAGCAGTGGATATAACCTGACCAAGATCGCTGCAAATGGGACAAAGATGAAGGAGATCGCATTCCCTGATGGTGGATACTCGTGTAACGGCGGTCCAACAGTTGCTAACGGAGTGGTCTTCGCAGGAAGCGGTTCTGGTGTATGGCCAAGCACAAACCCGGGGAACTACTATGCATTCTATAGCAACAATCTAGCCCCCAAATGGAACGTCGCCGTTAACGGGAATGCAGTTTCGACACCAGCGGTGGCAGATAACAAGGTCGTCTTCGGCGAGTATATCTGGGGTAATCCATCCAAACTGTACTGTGTAAATGAGTCTACCGGGACTGAAATCTGGAACACCACACTCAGCAAGGATATCTGCGGTTCTGCCGCAATCGATGCAGCGAATAACAGGGTCTATGTTACGACATATGGTGATGGTTTACTCCACGCGATCAACTTTACGGACGGAAATGAGGACTGGAACGTAACCATTCAACAGAGCGACTCAACGCCAGCGATATCAGGCGACTACATCTACGTCTCAGGAAGTAATTATGGGTCAGGCAACGGTCGTACGTACTGCTTCAATTCGGCAGGTGTCGAGCAGTGGAATGTTTCCTGCGGAAGCTGGACGATGTCACCGGCGATAGCGAACGGTAAGCTCTTCACCGGTACGGCTGGAGCAAGCGCCGGCGTGTACCCTGATCCCCCAGTATATTCCGATGGGGTATGCGTATACGATGCCCTAACAGGAACACCGGTCTGGTCGTATGATCATGCAGGGTCATCGCCATCTATCGCGAATTCGGATGCTATTGCAGTGAGCATCGGAATCGACGGTAAGGTCTACGCGTTCGGTCCGTCAAACGCAACCGTCTACTTCGAGCCAAGCGATATCCGCGTGCCCGAATATTGTAACACCGAGACTGTGGGCGTATGGATAAATTCATCCGACGCGCTCGGCAGTGGTACAATAATATTTGATTATACGTTCTGCTGCGCGAATGTGACAGATTTTGCACAAGACCCGGTCAACTTCCCAGGTCTCCCAGGGGAAATTATTACGGCGACCTTGACGCCTGGTAAAGTGAAGATAGACTTCGCAACCGCACTCCCTGCTGGATTCCCGGCCAATGTGCCGGTACGCCTTGGTAATATGACGATTCACTGCTGTAATCCGTCGGACTTCTGTATGACCGACCTGACATGGAATCGTACTGATCCTGGGGTTAACCTGATGGATGCAGGTGATGTAGCGATAACGCCTGTTAAGTACGAAGACGGAACATTCGCATGCAACATTCCAGACCTCGTGGTAACACGGGTGAAAGGAACTGGGAACGATACGCATTACACAGTTGAGTATACTGTAAAGAACGTAGGAAAAGCGGCTGCAGGCAACAGTACTGTGAAACTGGATGCTGACGGTGCGATCTATACGATGGATGTGCTCGGACTCGGAGTCGGATGCGAGCAGGACTACACCTTTACAGATGTGATAGCTCTTACTGACGGCGCTGACGAGTTACTGGTCTGTGCAGACTGCGATGATGAAATCGTGGAACTGTATGAGACAAACAACTGCATGATCGGAAGATATCCCGGAGAAGTTGTGATTAGCATCCAGCCGGCAGTAACTTATGTCCAGCCGCAGGATCAGTTCGATGTGAAGGTACACGTCGATACGAAGGGAATGGATGTTTATGCGGTTCAGTACCGCCTGACGTACAATACGAGCGTGGTACGGGCAGAGACGCAGACAAAAGATCCTTTCCTCGGACCTCTCAGCGAGACGATGGTTATTGTCAACGAGATAGACCAGCCACACGGCGAGGCTTCCTATGCTGAGACGCGAACAGTTTCGGGTGGAGTAAACGAGAGCGACAACGTCACGAATGTCCACTTCATCGCAATAGGAGTTCGCGGTGCAACCACAAATCTGACTCTGGATGATATAATCATCAGTGATGAAGATGGAGTACCAATAGCATACGTAATCGAGCACGGTGCGGTTGAGATAACCGAGAACACCCCACCCGTTCCGATTGGTGTATCGAAACACAGGATAAACAACGTTGCACAGAAATACCAGTGCATATCGACCCTGTGCTCATGCTCTTATGACCCGGATTACCCGGGCAAGGGCGGCAACATCAGCTATATCAGATGGGCATTTGGTGACGGTCAGTACGGAACCTCCGAAGGTCTGTCGATAGAGAACTGCACATGCAAGGAGCACAGGTACGAGTCATGGCAGTGGGATCCACTTGGCGATCCGGCTGGAGGCTACATGCCATTCGATGTTCAGCTGGAAGTGACTGACGATGGATGTCCTGAGATCACCAACGCAACCAACTTCACCATCAATGTGTACATCGCAGGCGATGCGAACGGTGACGGCAAGGTGAACGTTCTTGATGCAGTGTGGGTCGGCAAGTACTGGAGAGAGACCTGCTGCACATCACCTCCATGTTACCTATGTGGTAACTGTGAGGGCTATCTCTGGAATAGCACATTGCTATCACCCGAAGATAACGAACATGCAGACGGAGCGGACCTGAACAACGACTGCAAGATAAACGTGCTGGATGCGGTGATCATAGGAGCGAACTGGAGACATACGGCATGGTAGAGAAGCCAGATAGGGAAACAAAAAGTTTCCCTATTTTCCCTTTTTTTGGGAATTCTTAGGATACGTATATTAAGGAAGTGTAAAGAAATGCGGAGAGTTACAAAAGCTCTATGTCTGACCATGGCAGTGTTTGTCTTGCTGTGCAGCATTGTACTGCCAGCATTAGCAGCACAAGTAAGCGTCGTGCCATCATTCCAAACCGTTTCAAATGGCGAACACTTCACCGTTGATATCTACGTTGATCCGGAAGGAAATGCAACAGCAGGTGCTGCATACGTCCTTTACTTTAACAATACGTTGTTAAGTGCGACTTCGCTGGCATCGGGCACGTTTTTCAGCAGTTATTCGGTCAATACATACGGGGAAGGGATAAACAATTCCACTGGCACGATAGATTATGGTGAAGCCATACAAGGAAGTGGTGGAGTAAACACTAATGGAACGTTAACGACAATCACCTTTCAAGCAATTGCCGATTATGGAACCAGCGAGCTTCGTTTCGACAATACGTGGACGGAATTAAGCGACCCCGATGGTTATCCCATCACAACAAATACAAGTGATGGAAGTGTGAAAGTGGGTGTCTGCGGCGATGCTACCGGTGATGGCATGGTGACGATGGCTGATGGAAGAAGGGTATACATGCACCTGATCTATGGGACAGCGCTGGGTTGCGATCCATGGGGGGCTGATGTTACCGGTGATGGTCTGATAACAATGGCCGATGGAAGGAGGATATACATGCACAAGATATACGGAACACCGCTGAATTGCAAGGTATGCGCGGGGTGAAAATAGAAAGGAGGTACTAAAGATGAAAGACATAAGTAGAGACCGTGCGAGTGTGAAACCGTTTCGCACGAAATTAGGCTTGATTGTAGTGTTAGGTGCATTGGTGTTAACTGCCGCAATCGCGACTGCTCAGCCAACGCCATTCCTGATCAATGGCTGGGTCAACTGCACCAATGGCGATCCTGTGAACGATCCGGGTGTGACGGTAACAAACCTGAACACAAGCGAGGTATTCATCGCAGAGACGAACGTGGGTTCGAACTACTATCAGGTCATAACCAGTTCACTCAATGTGAGTGCCGGAAATGTACTGCACTTCAATGTGAGCAACACCGAGTCTGATCACCCAGTAACACCGGCTGAGATAAATGCAGGCGGCTTTGAGCAGAACGTCAGCGTCGAGTGCTCGTGGGTCTGCGGAGATGCTACCGGTGATAACCTGGTAACAATGGCCGATGGAAGAAGGGTATATATGCATCTGATCTATGGGACAGCGCTGAACTGCGATCCTTGTGAGGCTGATGTTACTGGTGATGGTCTGATAACAATGGCCGATGGAAGAAGGATATACATGCATCTGATCTATGGGACAGCGCTGAACTGCAAGTGTCCATAAGAATCAGAGGGCGGGGCAGCACTTTGCTGCCTCTTATTTTGTTTAGGGAACGGAGAAAGAAATGGAAAAAAGAACAAAAAATACCCTTGCTCTGGTATGCATTGCAATGGTCTGTGTTATCGCAATACCTGCAATCATTGCAGACTTCGCATCAACGGACTTTGTAACCGTAAACACAGTCACCCGGACCACCACATTGGGAAACAATGCATCATATCAGATCACGATCGAGAACATTGGGGATGAAACCGACACGTTCTCTCTCTCAGCTATCAATATGGATAACGCAAGTATTGCTGTGCTGAGTCAGAATGAGATGATCCTTGATCCGGGACAGAGCGAAAATGTCGTGCTGAATGTTACTGATGATCTTGTCGCAGGTCCGTACTACGTACTTGTGAATGCAACTTCGCAAACAATCGAACTGACTGATGAGGTAGAGACCGCGACCGCGGTGGTCGAAGAGGAAGAGGAAGAGGAATAATATGAAAAAAAAATTAATTCCTCTTCTGGTGATTTTAGTAATATACACCATGGCTATGGCAGCCCCGGCAGCAGCACAACTCGCAGATTCGCCATGGCCAATGTTTCACCATGACCTGAATCATACGGGGTTAAGTCCATACTATGGACCTGATACGCCAACGGTTAAATGGACTTTTTCCACGGGTGATACAATACGCGGCTCGGCAGCGATTGCTGAAGATGGGACAATATACGTAGGAACAAGGGATTACTGCGCTCTAACTCGTTCAAGACTCTATGCCATCAACCCGGATGGCACAGAGAAATGGCACTGGAGCCCCCCGCGATATCCTGGCAGCTGGTTGGTTGATTATATCGATTCCACACCTGGAATAGCTTCTGATGGAACGATCTACATAGGATGCTGGAATAAACGTCTGTACGCCCTGTATCCAAACGGCACGCTGAAATGGGAGTTCTACGATTCTAACTGGAAAAAGAGCCGGGCATTTGTTCTTACCTCGCCTGCGATAGCTCCTGACGGGGTCGTATACATCGGTAATAATAACGGAAAACTATATGCGATAAATCCCGACGGCTCGCTTAAATGGAGTTATCAGACAGGAAGGGCAATCCAATCCTCGCCAGCAGTCAGTTCCGACGGCACTGTTTATGTCGGCTCATATAGTGAGAATCTATACGCAATAAACCCTGATGGCAGCTTAAAATGGAAATACTTTACGGGAATGATAAGATCTTCTCCTGCGATTGGCTCGGATGGTACTGTTTACATCGGCTCGTACGATAGGAATCTATACGCAATAAACCCTGATGGCAGCTTAAGATGGAAATATCCAACAGGCTGCTGGGTCGTATCATCTCCGACAATTGGTTCTGACGGCACCATCTATGTCGGCTCGCGTGACAAAAAATTGTATGCGATAAACCCTGCAGGCTCGCTTAAATGGAGTTACAACACCGGACGCTGCACAACATCATCGCCTGCGATCGATGCTTATGGCACGATTTACACAGGTTCGGCTGACAAACATATTTATGCGATAAATCCGGACGGTTCGCTTCTGTGGAACTATAATACCGGAAACAGAATTTATCATTCATCACCGGCAATAGCCTCTGACGGCACCGTTTACATCGGGAACAATGGCGGTATGCTCTACGCATTCGGACCGGGAACACCTCCGAACAGACCGCCGGTACTCGACCCAGTAGGTCAAATGACCGCTTACGAGGCTTCCGAACTGAACATAACGATCACAGCCTCCGATCCTGATTGCGACTCCCTGACCTTCAGCAGCAATGCAACTTTTGGGGCATTCACGCCCATCAACAGTACAGCTACTTACTGGAGCTGGACGCCTGATTATGACGATGCCGGAATATATTATGTCAACTTCGGAGTTTCTGATGGAGAGTTCGGTGACAACGAAACTGTTGTGATAACAGTGGAAGACGTCAACAGACTGCCAGAGATCGAAGGGATGGCGGATCAGACGGTCAATGAGACTGAAACGCTCACGGTAGATGTTAATGCGACTGACCCGGATGGCGATGCGCTCATCTATTCATGCAACCGCACCGATCTGTTCACCGATTTCAATCTGGCAACAGGCACCGGAAGCTGGACTACCGACTACGCGGATTCCGGAATCTACTGTATCGACTTCGGTGTTTCTGACGGGAATGGTGGCATCGCCAATGAAACTGTTAATATAACAGTGGAGGACGTCAACAGATTGCCAGTTCTCGAAGGGATGGCAGATCAGACGGTCAATGAGACTGAAACGCTCACGGTAGATGTTAATGCGACTGACCCGGATGGCGATGTGCTCATCTATTCATGCAACCGCACCGATCTGTTCACCAATTTCAATCCGACAACCGGCACCGGAAGCTGGACGCCTGATTATGGCAATGCCGGACTGTACTTGGTTGACTTTGCCGTTTCCGATGGAAAGGGCGGTATTGACAACGAAACCGTTAGCATAAAAGTTAAAGATGTTAACAGACCGCCAGAGCTTGAAAGAATAGGGGACAAATCGGTAAATGAAAGCGAACTTCTCGAATTCACTGTGAATGCCACCGATCCTGACTGCGATGGTCTGACCTACTCAGCATCAAATCTCCCGGATGGGGCAACCTTTAGCAACACAACGAAAACGTTTTCGTGGACCCCCTCTCTTGAGCAGGATGGGTTATATCGTGATGTGCACTTCGAGGTCAGCGATGGTGATTTGATCGACTGGGAGAATATCACGATCCGCGTGGGCGACATGGGTGACCCAAACAGCCCGCCCATCTTTGAGTTGATCGGAGACAGATCGGTCAACGAAAACGAATTGTTTGAGTTTATTGTGAACGCCACCGATCCCGACGGCGATGATCTGACATACTCTGCAACAAATCTGCCTGACGGAGCGACCTTTGATAATGCAACGAGAACGTTTTCGTGGACTCCAACATTCTATCAGGCAGGAACATACCCTGGCGTGTATTTTGAGGTCAGCGATGGAGAACTGACCAACTGGACAAGTATCACGATCCTTGTGAATGACACGAATCGACCACCAGAGGTCGAAGAGATGATGGCTCAGAGTGTCATCGAGACCGAAACGCTCACGGTAGATGTGAACGCCACCGATCCTGATAGTGACGTGCTCAGCTATTCATGCAACCGCACCGATCTCTTCACTGATTTCAACTCATTGACCGGTACCGGAAGCTGGGCTACAGGCTACGCTGATGCCGGGATATACTGCGTTGACTTCGGCGTTTCCGACGGAAAAGGCGGTATTGACAATAAAACCGTTACGATAACAGTGGAAGACATCAACAGACTGCCAGTTCTCGAAGAAATGGGTAATCAGACGGTCGAGGAGAACGAAATGCTCACGATAGATGTCAATGCAACTGACCCCGACGGCGATACGCTCACCTATTCATGCAACCGTACCGATCTGTTCACCAATTTCAACCCGACAACAGGCACCGGAAGCTGGACTACAGGCTACGCTGATGCCGGAATATACTGGGTTGACTTCGGCGTTTCCGACGGAAAAGGAGGTACCGACAGCGAAACTGTTAGCATAACAGTGGAAGACGTCAACAGACCGCCAGAACTTGATGGAATAGGTGATAAATCAGTAAATGAGAGTGGTTTGCTCAAGTTCACCGCGAATGCCACCGATCCGGATGGGGATGTGCTTACATACTCCGCGTCAAATCTTCCTTCCGGAGCAACATTCAACCCAGCCACCAGAGAATTCTTATGGACTCCTGCATTCGGTCAGGCTGGCGTCTATCATGATGTCAGTTTTGAGGTCACTGACGGGGAATCACTGGACTTCGAGAATATCACAATAACCGTAACAGGTGTATCCGTTGAGATAAGCGTCCTGCCAGCGAACATGACAGTTTCGCCGCAGGATCAGTTCGATGTGAGGATACATATCGATCCGAACGGATTGCCGGTTTACGCGGTTCAGTATTGTCTGGCGTACAACACAAGCGCGGTAAGGGCAGAGACGCAGGTGAAACGTCTATTCCTTGGAGGTACTCACGATACGATCGTTGTTGTCAACGATATAGATCAGCCGAGTGGCGAGATCGCTTATGCTGAGACGAGGAAGATTCCGGATGGAGTGGACACCGAAGAGAACGTCACAAGGATCCATTTCATCGCAATCGGACCGCGCAGCGCAACCACATCCCTGACTCTGTATGACATAATCGTCAGTGACATAGACGGAAATCAGATGTCCTACACGGTTCGGAATGGTACGGTTGAGCTGACCGAGAACATTTTGCCAGTTCCGGTTGGCATATCAAAGCACCGGATAAACAACGTTGCGCAGAAATATCAGAGTACCGCGGTTCTCTGCTCATGCTCTCATGACCCGGATTATGGAAACGAGGGTGGCAACATCACCTACATCAGGTGGGCGTTTGGTGACGGTCAGTACGGAACTACCGAAGGCTTGCCTGTGGACAACTGTACATGCAAGGAGCACAAGTACGAGTCATGGCACTGGGATCCGCTTGGCGATCCGGATGGAAATTACGTGCCATTTGATGTCCAGCTAGAAGTGACTGACGATGGATGCCCTGAACTTACCAACACAACCAACTTCACCATCGATGTGTACATCGCAGGCGATGCGAACGGTGACGGCAAGGTAAACGTCCTTGATGCGGTATGGGTGGGTAAGCACTGGAGAGCAACATGCAATGCAAGTGTACCATGTTGTGGCCATTCATGGGATGACGACTCAGCAGACGGAGCGGACCTGAACAACGATTGCAAGATAAACGTGCTGGATGCTGTAATCATAGGGGCGAACTGGCGACATACCGCATGGTGACGTAAGGAAAAATAAAAAGAAGATACCGGAGGACGAAAATGAGAAGCAGAAGAGATATTTTCAGTACCAGTAAAAAAGGTTTAAAGGTGAGGCTGTTATCAATAGCGGGTATTGCCCTGCTCTGTGTTTTTGCACAGCCTTCAGTGGCAGCACCCGTGATAAGCGTTGAACCGTCTCATCAGAACGTTTTGCAGGGTGACTTCTTCACCGTAAATATAACAGTAGACCCTGCAGGCGGCGAGGTAATGGGTGCACAATATGACCTATACTTCAATAATATGCTGCTGAACGCAACCGAACAAATCAAAGGCACTTTCCTCAACCAGGACGGTGCATCGACAATGGAAGTAACGAACGAGATCAACAACACCATTGGACTGGTCGGATACTGTGAAATCCGAACGGGCGTGGATTACGGTGTGACCGCTTCAGGTGTTCTTGCAACGATCACCTTCAAGGCTATGGAACCCGGAACGAGCAATCTAAGTCTGTGTAATGTGCTATTAAGCGACCCTCTTGGCGCGGAAATTCCTGGCGTTCTGATCAATGATGGCACAGTAAGAATTAACGGAACTTATTTCGACATCTCCGGTTTCGTTGACTACAACGATGGTATACCTGTGAACAATCCCGGTGTGACGATAACGAATCTTAACACAAGTGAAGTTTTCATTGCTGAGGCGAACGAGAGCTCTAACTACTACTTCCTCTCAACGAACTTCGTTCATGTGAGCTATGGGGATATACTTCATTTCAATGTCAGCGACCGTAAGGGCAACGTAACCGAGCTTGAGCATGTAGTAACGCAGGAAGAGATGGGTGCCAATGGCTTTGTGCAGAATCTAACCATCGATATAACACCCCCTATGATAACGAACATCAGTGTGGCATCGATAACAAAGGATTCCGCAATCATATCGTGGGAGACCGGTGAACTGAGTGATAGCGTGATTGAATATGGCACTCAATCAGGGAATTACACAGAGATGGTACATACTGCGTCGTATGTAATGTATCACAGTATTGATCTCATTGAACTGATCCCAAACACCACGTATTACTACGTCGTGAATAGCACAGACCCGAGCGGTAATTCCGCACAGAGCACAGAATACAACTTCACCACTCATCCGGTGATAATCATCAGCATCGGTGATGTTGGTTTGATAGCAGGAGAGACTACTACCACTTCTATCATGATCCACAATATAACTGATGTCGGAGTTGCAGACATCCTTCTCAGCTACAATCAGTCAGTGGTTCACGTTACCTGCGTTAACAACAGTGATTTCGATTTCATGGACTCAACCATCGATAATTCCACAGGTTTAACACGAGTGTGCGCCTACCAGATATCTTCACCCGGATTGAGTGGTGAGGTGAAACTTGCAGATGTCACCTTACAATCGGTAAGCGGTAGGGGGGACATTTGTGCCCTGAACCTGACCATCACTGAATTGAAGGAAGCAGGTCCCGGTGAGATATCCATACCAGCAGTTACGCTCAATGGGACATTTACCGTAACAGAACTAAACCCTCCTTCAGTGGTAAACCAGATAGCAACTCCTGCATCCATTCCCGAAGATACGGATTTCGACCCGAGATGGGGAGAAACATCTCAACTGAATGTCACCGTGATAGACGAAAGTGAAATTGTCAATGTCACGATCAACCTCACCACAATCGAGGGTCTGCCCGATCAGCCCATGACTCACGTTCCAGGCACTGATGTATGGACTGTGACCACCAATGCGCCTGCCGGGGCTGCGATGGGCTACAATGAAAGTTACCTGCCGCACAACTTGACGATATGCGCAACCGATGTCTATGGGAATGTGAACAGATCGATGAGTGTACAACTGAGAGTCATACTAAACGGCGATGTGAGCGAGAATAGCGAAGTGACGCTTTATGATGACATGTATCTTGCCAAACATCTACTCGGAAAGTCCGGATTTGAGGCGATGAATGGCGGAATTGGCGAAGTGAGTGGAAATGGACAGGTAACACTATATGATGCAATGTATCTTGCCAAGCACGTGATGGGTAAATCCGGATTTGAGGTGCTTCACTAAAATAAAAGAGGTGAATAAGAAATGGGAGTAAATTTATGGAAGGAAAAGGGTCTGATAACCACGTTTGTTGTGCTGCTCACATCGTTACTCATCGTACCGGTCTCTGCTGCGACTACAGTCTCGGTAAGTGATCTCTTCTTTGAGTCCGGTGATGCTGCTACCACCTCGGTCATGATCAACAACGTGAGCAACGTCGGTGTTGCTAATATCAATATTGATTATAACCCTTCGGTAGTTCATATTACTACCGTCAACAACAGCGAATTCGGCAATCTCTATCCGGTGATCAACAACTCCATCGGTCTCGTAAATATCGGAGGGGTTGATTACGGCGATGGATTAAGCGGCGATGTAAAACTTGCAGACCTTCTGATAGAAGCAGTCGGTGACGCTTACGAAACAAGCATGCTCAACCTGACTGTCAATGAGTTAAAAGAAGCAAGCGCAACTGAAACCTCCATACCGGCAACGGTGGAAAATGGTACAGCAACTCTAAACCTTCTTCCTGTTGCTGTCCCGAGGTCTCTGCATCGCTATAATAACGTAGGTGACCTTGGCAGGGCGATCTTTGATGGCTCTGCATCTTATGATCCCGGCTCTGATGGGGGCGTCACAAACTATGATTGGGATTTCGGAGACGAGCAGTCCAGCACAGGTGAGACAGTTGAGCATGTTTATTCGAGCCATCTATGGAATGGAACAGGTTACGAACCTTTTGCAGTCTGCTTAACAGTAGAGGACGATGGCAGCTTCCCAAACTCAACTTTCATATCGGTTAATGTATTCATCGCAGGAGATGCGAACGGTGACGGTAAGGTGAACGTCCTTGATGCCGTGTGGGTAGGGAAGTACTGGCGAGGTACATGCAATGGCGGTGGTGACTATGTATGGGATGACGGACAGATGGATGGTGCGGACTTGAACAACGACTGTAAGATAAACGTGCTGGATGCTGTGATCGTAGGTGCTAACTGGAGGAGTACCGCGTGGTGAGATAAAGAAGCTATAAGTTTTTAAGAAATAAGTAAAACATAAAGAAAGGTGATAAAAATGGAAAGAAGAAGAACAACAATATTATATTTAGTGTCACTTGCGTTGCTAATTGGTAGTTTAGCGTTTAGCGCGAGTGCGCAGACCATAAGCATAGACCCCAGGAACATAGAAGCAAATCAGGGAGATAGTTTCACAATTGATATCAAGGTGGACCCCGAAGGCACAGAGATATCCGGAGCTCAATACGTTCTGTATTTCGATTCAAGGATGCTGAATGCAACTTCACAGACCCAAGGGACTTTTCTCGGCGGCAATATAGTAGCGGACGTGATCGATAATCTCAATGGTACGATCGAGTACAGTGAATACAAAACAGGTAGCGGTGGAGTGATAAATCCTGGCATATTGGCGTCTGTCACCTTTGAGGTCATCGGAACATCGGGCACAAGCTATCTGAAATTGAGTGATGTGATATTAAGCGACCCGAATGTTAATGAAATCCAAGTCGCAATTAATCAGGGCACATTCTCTATAAAACCTGAGGCGGGCGACTCCACTCCTGCGCCACAATCATCTGTTAACCCGATTGTTGCCGAAGAAGCACACCAGATGATAGATGAAACTCCGGAAGAGATTATTCTTCTGGATGTCCGGACAAAGGATGAACATGATGCCGAGTACATACGGACACCTGCTGCCGAACTCATGCATATACCACTATCTGAGTTGGAAAGCAGGCTCGGTGAACTGGACAAGTCTAAAAAGATCATCGTTTATTCCAAAAATGGTGCTGACAGCAGAACAGCGAGTGAAATGCTTGCGCAGCATGGCTTTGAAGATGTTTACAACATGCTTGGCGGAATAGAAGAATGGAGGATCAATTTCCCTGTGATCTCTCCATTCGCACCCACGTCCGCACAGACAGTTGCATCATCGGTGGCATCTGCACCTTCACCCACCGCGACAGCCTCACCAACAGCCTCACCAACAGCCTCACCAACAGCTTCACCTACGCTTGCGTCAACATCCGCATCAACACCGATACTTCCAGGAGAAAAATCGGGATTGCCCGGATTTGAAGCTGTGTTTGCAATAATAGGATTGTTTTTAATGGCTTATTTGATATTAAAAGTTGAAAATAGGTGATAAAAATGAACAAAGCTTTGATAATGGCGATTGCTGTGATAGGAATAAGTATTTCTGAACAAATTGGCTTTTCAGCTCCGACATCGACTATATCGCAAACAGGATTGACAATAAGCGTTTTGCCATCACATCTAAGTGTATCACAGGAGGGTATGTTCGCGGCGAGTAATTTTAAAACAAAACAAAAGGAGATATAATTATGGACTTACAAAGATTATATTCAACAGGCACAATTATTGTAATATGTGCGATAATTGCAACAATACCGGCAGCTTCTGCTCTTCCAACGATAAGCGTTTTGCCATCATCCCAAACCGTTTCAAGCGGTGAAAACTTTACCGTTGATATCTACGTTGACCAGGAAGGAAATGCAACAGCAGGTGCTGCATACGTCCTGTACTTCAACAATACGTTGTTAAGTGCGACTTCGTTGGTATCGGGCACGTTTTTCGGCGGTTATTCGGTCAATACCTACGGAGAGGGAATAAATAATTTCACTGGAACGATAGATTACGGTGAAGCCATACAAGGACAAGGAAGTGGTGGAGTAACCACTAATGGAACGTTAACAACAATCACCTTTCAAGCAATTGCTGATCATGGAACCAGCGAGCTTCGTTTCGACAGGACGTGGACGGAATTAAGCGACCCTGATGGTTATCCCATTACAACGAATACAAGTGATGGAAGCGTGAAAGTAACAGGGGCATTAACCCCATTCCTGATCTGCGGATACGTTTCATACAGAGACTACAGCAAATGTAACGATCCCACAGTCAACATAACAAACCTGAACACGAGCAAGGAATGGGCGGCTGAGACGAACGAGACCTCAAACTACTACCAGATCACGCTTGCAAGTTGCGATGATGTGGTCGCAGGTGAGGTTCTGCGGTTCGATGCTACAAGTCCGAATGAAAGCCAGTTAAACGTCACAGAGCACACTGTTACTCAGGATGAAATGGATGCTGGCGGCTTTGAGTATAATATCATGCTCGAGCATCGTCCGGGTGATGTCGATGGCAACGGCAAAATAACTCCCGCGGATGCTGTAATCGCACTGCAGATGGCGGTTTGTGATGAATACAACTCTGTGGTAGATGTTAACCATGACGATGCCATAACATCGCTAGATGCTCTTATGATTCTGCAGATAGCAGATGGAATATAACATTCAGAAGGTGATATATCATAAATAAGATGAATCTACTGGGATGTGTGATATCTGAAACATTGCCAATTCCGGAAACAAATGCTGAGCCATCGTATCAACGATACATTCATAGCAAAATGATACAGGGATTCTTTCCCGCTTTATCATATTCGAATAAGAACACCTTAAACCAAATGGAGGTACAAGTATGAAATTAAAAGAACTATATCCAACATGCACAATTATTGTAATATGTGCGATAATTGCAACAATACAGGCAGCTTCTGCTCTTCCAACGATAAGCGTTGAGCCATCATTCCAAACCGTTTCAAGCGGTGAAAACTTTACCGTTGATATCTACGTTGACCAGGAAGGAAATGCAACAGCAGGTGCTGCATACGTCCTTTACTTTAACAATACGTTGTTAAGTGCGACTTCGTTGGTATCGGGCACGTTTTTCGGCGGTTATTCGGTCAATACCTACGGAGAGGGGATAAATAATTCCGCTGGAACGATAGATTACGGTGAAGCCATACAAGGACAAGGAAGTGGTGGAGTAACCACTGATGGAACGTTAACAACCATCACCTTTCAAGCAATTGCGGATCATGGAACCAGCGAGCTTCGTTTCGACGAGACGTGGACTGAATTAAGCGACCCCGATGGTTATCCCATCACAATGAATACAGGTGAGGGGAGTGTGAGAATCACAGGGGACGAGCCACCCACCCCGTTCCTGATCAGTGGATATGTCTGTTATGAAAACAGCACCCCGTGCAACAGCCCTCTGGTTAACATAACCAATCTGAACACGCATGGAGAGTGGCAGAGTGAAACAAGTTGCGGCAGTAACTACTACCAGATCAGTCTAAGTTCCGGAATCGATCTGAATGCAACCGAGGTACTGCGGTTCGATGCCACGGATGGGACAAGTACCAGCGTCACAGAGCACACCGTCACGCAGGCGGAAGTGGGTGCGGGTGGCTTTGAGTACAATATCACACTCGAATTACCATCTTCGGATACTACCGTGAGTATCGGAAGTGCAAAGGGTAGTGTTGGCGATTCTGTGAATGTGTCGATCAATATCACAGATGCATCGTCTATAGGTGCCATGGGTATCAGGGTGGCATACAACGCAAGCATCCTTGGTGCAACGAATGTCGTGAACGGATCGATGATAGAGAGCCTGCCTGCGCCACTCGTGGCGTATCACATCGGCTATATAGATGTAAACATCAGTTTTGTGACCTATCCGGAAGCGGTCAATGGCGATGGTGAGTTATTCATCGTGACCTTCGATGTGGTCGGTGGTAACGCTGGCGATAGCTCTCCGCTTAACCTGGGGGCTGAGGCATATGCGACGGACCTGTCACCAGTGGCACTGGAGACTGTGGATGGAGTTGTTACCGTGATTGACGACGCTCCTGATCCGGCACCATCTCTCGTCACCTACACAATCTCCAACACCATGATCTCCCCAAATGGTGATGGGGTCATGGATGACACCGAGATCGATGTCGAGTTCTCGGAACCTGTGGATGCGGCCATACTGATCGAGGACGCAACCGGGGTCATAAGAACATTATACACCGGTTCAGGCGTAACAGACCCGGACTCACAGACATGGGACGGTACAGATGATGGTGGCAACATCGTTGCGGATGGTATATATCAGGTAAACG
>Ga0164318_10002086_pt1 | contig 18345 bp, 22 predicted proteins | sample GuaBasSedimGuay9_FD_113734 | JGI IMG/M metagenome (GOLD analysis project Ga0164318, IMG submission 113734) | Subseafloor sediment microbial communities from Guaymas Basin, Gulf of California, Mexico - Guay9, Core 4571-4, 0-3 cm | ecosystem: Environmental > Aquatic > Marine > Hydrothermal vents... | reverse complement strand
ATTTTAAAGAAAAATATAGATACAACATGGAGAGAAATAGGAGATATAGTTGGAATTTCTGGAAATTATCTAAGTGGAGATTTAAAATATGAAAAAGTCCTATTATCTAAGTCTCTTTATAGAAAAATATGTAATTTATCCTCTGTTAATTTCGATTGTTATATTGAACAGGAACTAGCAAAAAATTGGGGACAAATAAAAGGTGGAAAAAAATCTAAAAATAGACCAAGAAAACCAAAAATGTTAGTTAAAAATATAACAAAAGATCTAGCAGAAGTTTTCGGGATTATGCTTGGTGATGGAAGCATCTATTTTAACAAAAAACATAAAATTAATCAAACTGTAATTTCTGGTCATTTAGAGAATAATTATGAATATATGGTAAATTATGTAAAACCACTTTTTGAAAAGGTTTTTTCAAGAGAGTTCAAAATTAGAGAGAATAAAAAAATGAATGAAATACAGGTTTATAACCAGACAAAGGATGTGGTTTTTACCTTAAATAATCTTGGATTCCCTTCAGGAAATAAAATTAAAAATAATGTTGGCATACCTCGATGGATTTTTCGATCAAAAGAATTTCTTAGAATGTGTATAAAGGGGTTAATAGACACAGATGGTTCAGTGTCTTCAATAACTGGAAGAAATTATACTTACATATGGTTCAAAAGTAGAATACCAAAATTAAGGAATGATTTTACTTTAGCTATGAATATTTTGGGGTATAAAATTGCAGAATGGTCAAGTGGAAAAAATAGAACACCACAAACATTTATAGGAAATAAGAGATTAATTTATAAATATTATAAAGAAATAGGATTTAATAATATATGGCATTTGAAAAGATTCAAGGCTCCCATAGTCTAGTCCGGTCAAGGATATCGATCATTGAAGTATAAGCCTTTCGAACCGGAGAAGAAAGCCGAAGGCCCGGGTTCAAATCCCGGTGGGAGCATTAAATTTCATTAATATTGATCAAAATGCAAAGAAAAGATTCAAGAATAGTTCAAGAATTTCTATCAGATTTAGAATGAATATAGAATATAATCTACTTTCATATTTAGACTATAGGATTGTCTTAGAGGCATTAAAATTGAAGTATAATTGGAATAAAGAAGCTAATAAATTAACAAAAAGACAAAAAATTAAATTTTGTTTAATGACTATATTTTTTTGTATTTAAATTAAATACATTTACTTATTTGCTAGAAAAGATCTTTTAAATGTAATATTGTAATAATATTATTCAAAGCGGGGGTAGCCAAGTGGTCAACGGCGATAGAATCATTGAGCTCTGATTTAATGATGTCGATGCTCAAGACCTATTCCCTTAGTGGGTTCGTGAGTTCGAATCTCACCCCCCGCATTAAAAAAGTTGTAATTCAAAAGAAGATTAATATGGTAAAAAGAAGAGGATTTCCAACAATAGGTGAAAAAGTTATTGTAACGACTATTCGTATTACTCCTTATTCTGCATTATGTAAATTAGAAGAATATCCTGGTAAAGAAGGAATGATTCATGTTTCAGAGTCTTCTGGAAAATGGGTTAGAGATATCAGAAAATTTATAAAGCCAAATAAAACCTATGTTGCTAAAGTTTTGAGGATAGACGAAGAAAAAGGTCATATTTCTTTAAGTTTAAAACGAGTATCTAAAAAAGAACATGAAAGAAAAATACAAGAATACAAAAAAGAGCAAAAAGCAGAAAAAATGCTTGAACTGCTTGCAAAGAAAAAGAAAATGACTCTTGACCAAGCATATGAAAAAATAGGATATGAATTACAAGAAAAATTCGGAGAAATGTTTAAAGCATTTGAAACTGCACTAAAATCTCCAGAAGTTTTAGAAAGAAGAGGAATTAAAAAAGAATATGTTGATCTAATTCATGATATTGCAAAAGAAAAAATAGTGCAAAAGAAAATTAAAATAAAAGCAATTTTAAATATAAGATTTTTCACAGGAGACGGAATAGATAAAATCAAACAGTTTTTACAGAATTTAAACAAAAAATATAAAATGCAAATAAAATATATTAGTGCACCAAAATATGAGATATCTATAGAAACTGATAATCCTAAAGTTATGCAAAGACAATTAGAAAATCAATTAAACTCAGAAATCAAAAATATAAAAAATGGAGAAGCAAATTATGAAATAAAGGAGAGGTAAAAAAATGATGCCACAAACAAAAATAAGAATGCTTAAAAAAATACCAGAATTAAAAGATCCTATTTTTATTGAAGGATTGCCTGGTGTAGGAAATGTTGGAAGAATAGCAGCAGGTTATTTAGTAGAGCAATTAGGAGCAGAAAAATTTGCTGATTTGTTTTCATCACATTTTATGCCTTTTGTTTTGTTACATCAAAGTTCATGTGTTCATGTTTTAAAAAATGAGTTTTATTATTGGAAAGCAAAGAAAAAAGATCAAAGAGATCTTATAATTTTAGTTGGTGATAGCCAGAGTGTTGATCCAGCAGGACATTATGAAATAGTTGAAATTATCCTTGATTTTCTTGAAAGATTAGGGGTTAAAGATATAATAACTATAGCTGGTCTTGGAGTAGAAAATTTAGACGAAAAACCAAAAGTAATAGGAGCAGCAAGTGATCAAGATACTGTTGAAAAATATAAAAAATATGGAATAGATTTTGATGCAGGGTCTAAAGTAGGTACTATAGTTGGTGCTTCTGGGTTGTTTATTGGACTATGTCCTTATAGAGGAATGAATGGATTATGTCTATTGGGAGAGACATCTGGTATGCCAATAATACCTGATCCAAGAAGCGCAGAGGCAATTTTAAATGTTTTAATAAAGATATTAAATATCAAAATTGATATGTCTAAAATAAAGGAAAAAGTAAAAGATATGGAACACTTTATGGATAAAATACAAAAAGTTCAAGCTAAGGCAATAAAACAAATGTTGTCACAACAAGTATCAAAGCCAACAAAACAAAAGGAAGAATTGACTTATATAGGATAAATATTTAAATTTCTCTGATAAAGTGAAAACATGGCTGAAAAATTTTTGGTACCACAACAAGAATATTTGTCTGCTGGTATACACATAGGAATGAAATCTAGAACAAAAGATATGAAAAAGTTTATTTATAAAGTTAGAGAAGATGGATTAGCTGTCTTAGATTTAAAATTATTAGACGAGAGATTAGCAATAGCATCAAAATTCTTAGCAAGAGCACAAAAACTTTTGGTTGTAGGAAGGAAAACAAATTCTCATATGCCAATAAAAAAATTCTGTGAAATAGTTGGATGTGAATATGTAATAGGAAGATTCATGCCAGGAACATTGACAAATCCTAATTATAAGAAATTTATAGAACCGGATGTAGTTCTTTTAACTGATCCATTGACAGATTATCAAGCATTAAAAGAGGCTGTTGATAGTAGAATACCTGTTGTTGCTTTATGTGATACATTCAATGAAACTAAAAATATAGATCTTATAATTCCATGTAATAACAAGGGTAAAAAATCTTTAGCTCTTATATTCTGGATATTAGCACGAGAAATCATGAAGGCAAAAGGAAAGAAGAAATTTGATTATAAATTAGAAGATTTTATGGGAGAAAAATAAAATTTAAATACTATTTCCTTTAATAAAAGATTGAGTGAGTTGGTCAGATAGCTTCGCCTTTTTGTCAAAAAAAAGGTGAGGAAGTTCCATCCATTGAAGAGCTCTCGAAAGAGAGAGGCTGAGAAGCCTATTTCCGATATCAGAAACGATACCCGACTGGTGGAAGGATGATAATTAATTGACATAGCCAGAAGGGATGAAACGGATCGGAAACTCTGATGAGATGCAAGCCTAAAAGGCGCTTAGACGGATGCTATCAAAACAGAAGATGGGCTATGACCAACACACTCTTTTATATTTTTATATGATAAATCATTAAGTGAGAAAAATGGGAAAAAAAGATAAAATTTATATGCCAACTGGAATGGCAGGACTTACAAGATATGGCGAAGAATTAAAAAATGAAATAAAAATTAAGCCAAAACATCTAATCATTTTTATAGGAGCACTAATTATAGCTGAGCTAGTTTTAAGATTTGTTTAAATTTTTCTAAATCTATTTATTTTTAGTGATAGTTTGATATACATAGGCACAGCTGGTATTCCTGGTTGCTGTAAAGGATGTAATAGCATAGAAGGAATAAAAACTATTTCTAATCTGGGCTTGAATGCAATGGAAGTCGAATTCGTTCGTGGAGTGAAAATGAATTTAGATATGGCAAAGAAGCTTGGAGAAACTGCAAAAAAATATAATGTAAAATTATCAATTCATGCTCCTTATTATATCAATCTTTGTTCTGAAGATAAATCAAAAATTCAGGCGTCTAAAAAAAGAATCATAGATAGTTGTGAAAGAGCATCAAAAATGAATGCTGACATAGTTGTATTTCATCCTGCATATTACGGAAAATTAACTCCTGAACAAGCATTTGAGAAAGTAGAGCAAGAATGTAATAATATGTTAGATATGTTGAAAAAGAAAAAAATAGATAATGTGTATTTAGGTTTGGAAACAACTGGAAAATTAAGTCAATTTGGAACCCTGGATGAAATAATCAAATTATGCAAGAGAAATAAAAAATGTAGGCCAGTAATAGATTTTGCTCATATTTATGCAAGGCAAGGTGGAAATATAAATTTTTATGAGATTTTTGATAAACTAAAAACTTTAAGATTAAAACACATACATTCCCATTTTAGTGGAATAAATTATTCTCTTGTAGAAAAAGGAAAAGGAAATGAAAAAAATCATTTACCATTAGACCAGTGTAAAATAGACTATAAAAAATTAGCTGACATAATAAAAAAGAAAAGAATAAACATAACTTTAATTTCTGAAAGTCCTATTTTAGAAATTGATGCACTTAAAATGAAAAAATATCTTAACCTTTAATACATATGTAAGGCTTAACAGAAACAACTTTTTTTGCAATTCCTGAATTATGCATTACATCAATAACTTTTTCAACGTCTTTATAAGCATCAGGTGCTTCTTCTGCTAGTCCAGCAAAACTATGTCCTTTAACAATTATACCTCTTTTATTGAGTTGTTCTACTAACTCTGTACCTCTCCAAGTTTTTTTCGCTTGATTTCTTGACATTCTTCTACCAGCTCCATGTATAGCAGATCCAAATGTATTTTCCATTCCTTTTTCTGTTCCATGTAAAATATAAGAATGAGTTCCCATTGTTCCCCCAACTAATACAGGTTGTCCTATTTTTCTATATGCTTCTGGTATTTCTTCTCTTCCAGGACCGAATGCTCTTGTGCTTCCTTTTCTTAAGACTATTAAATTTTTAGTTTTTCCATCAACTTTGTGTCTTTCTAATTTTGCAGTATTATGTCCAATTTCATAAAATGTCTTAATTTCTTCTTCATCAATATTTAAGACAGAATTAAATGCTTCTCTTGTTAAATGAGCAATTATTTGTCTATTAGCAAAAGCACAATTTATTGCAGCATTTACAGCAGAAAAATATTTTTGTCCTTCTTCGCTTTTAAACGGAGCACAAACTAGTTCACGCTCTCTAATAGGAATATTATATTTTCTACTCGCTGCATCCAACACTTTTAAATAATCAGTGCCGACTTGATGACCTAGTGCTCTTGATCCACAATGAATAGAAATTAATACTTGTCCTTCAAATAATCCATATATTTCAGCTGCATTTTCATCAAAGATTTCATCAACAATCTGAACTTCTAAATAATGGTTTCCAGAACCTAATGTTCCCATTTCTTTGAATTGTCTTTGTTTTGCTTTATCAGAGACATTTTCTGGATTTGCTCCTTTTACACAACCATTTTCTTCTATATATTCTAAATCTTCTTTTATACCATAGCCTCTTTCAATTGCAAAATTAGCACCCTTGACTAAAACTTCATCTATTTCATCTTTTGTTAATTTAATTTTACCAGTTGATCCAAGTCCTGCTGGAATTGTTTGGAATAATTTTTCTGCTAATTCTTTTTTCTTTTTTTCTAAATCTTTTATAGTTAAATTTGTTTTTAATATTCTGACACCGCAATTACAATCAAATCCTACACCAGCCACGGTTATTATACCATTTTCTATGTCAAAAGCACCTACGCTGCCAATAGGAACACCATATCCAACATGTATATCAGGATTTGCAACTATATATTTAACTGCGCCAGGTAGCGTTGAAAAATTTCTTAGTTGTTGCAATGCATTCCATTCAGATCTTTGCTTGAATTCATTAATTACATGATCTAAAATTTCTTTATCACAATATATTCTTGCAGGAACTTTCATTTCAGAATCTTTTTGTAACTCCCATATTAAATCAGATATTTTTTTTATTTTGAAATTTTTTACATTTATTATGTTCATAATTAATCACATCAAATTTTTTGATTTGCTCTTTAGATAATAGTTTTAATTCTATAAATTTATTGATATTTGATTTTCCATAAACAGATAAAATATAATATTTTCTCCCTTGACCATTTTTACATTTTATTATTGAACTACTTATATTCAATCTATCCAATTCTTGTTGGATTATCTCCAGATTATTTTTTATTATTGAAAATATTCTAATTGTATATGGTGGTTTAGCTCTGGCTTTTTCTTTTATGATCTTTCTAATATTTATTGAAAAATCCCAATTATAGTTTACATAACTCTCAATAGCCTCACGTAATCGTTCTTTTTTGAATGGATGCAAAAAACCAATTTCTTTTTCAAATTTAATTAGCTGATCTTTACCATATATGCATAATACATAGATATCTCTGTTTTTACGTTTTTTTACTGAAGATTTTATTTTGAAATGATGATTTAATAGATCTGAGATTTGGATAAGTCCATTATAGTTTACTGACTCTAATCCAATTGCTCTATTTTTACCTTTTCTCGCCCACACCCATGCTTCACAATCAAAAAATGACCTAAGCCATTTAGATGCACACTTTTTATTCATATTTTCTAAGATATTCCATTCCCTAGATCTAAAAGAACCAAATTTGTTTATAATCTTATAATAAATTTCTTTTGAGTTAACAATGCATAAATCTTTATCTTTGCTTAGGCGAGGTTTAATTTTAAAAATTTTTTTAAACTTATTTTGGAAATCAATTAACAAAACTTTATTAGTATTTTTTAAACCTATGCGATAATATGTTGATCTATTTGGAAGATTGCGTATAACATAGCCATCGGCACAAAGATATGCATGTAAAGAAGCAAAGTCAGGATTATTTTTCATGATATATACTTTTGAATTTAAAATTATAAAAATTTCCTGGATGCTTGTCAGATATAATTAATTTATACATCCACCACACATTGAATATAATATTTTCCATCCTTTTTTTTGAATTTTAGACCTGAATATGTAGCAGCTTTAACTTCTATTTTTGGCTCATGTTTTTTAATATTTATTTTTTCACCAAATACTTTTGCAGTTAATTTTAATTCATCATTAACTCTTTCAATTTTTTCTATTTTGAATTCTGAAAAAAACATATTTTCTAGATCTTTTTTACTAAGTAATTCATTAAGCCATTCTACAAATAAAGTTTCATAATCAGGTGCATTACATTTTATATCTATTTGTTTGTTTTTTTCTACTTTCTTAATATTGCACATTAAACTAAACATTCCTTTTGCCCCTTGTTCAAATGCCTGTTCTATTGTATTTCCAATGCCTACAATGCCTATATCAGCTTCATGATCTTTGTATTCAAATGGCATAATACCACATCTATATAAATCTTATTTAATAATTTAACTTTTTAATTAAAGAAAAAGAATATGTATTATTAGAAGGTGATTTTTTGCCAATATCAACAGCACCATATAAAAGAACTTATAAGCACACAAAAACACGAGGAAATGAAGGAACAGTAAGATGTGGTAAATGTGGTAGATTAGTGCCAAAATGGAAAACATTTGTGACATATCAAGGATTTAGAATAAATGATCCCACATTAAGAAAACAAATAGACAAGAAAATGCTTCATTTATTTAGTAGAAAAATAAGAGTATGTCCAAAATGTGCGAGATTTTATCATATTGTAGATAAATCAAAATCTGTTAGAAAAAGTCATATGACTAAATGATAATATGGTACTTAAAAACATACGACAATTAAAAGGAATTTTATGGAGAAAACTTCAAGAAAAAAAACAAGAACAAATTGAGCAGGAAAAAAAAGAAGAAATAAAGCTGCCAGGATTTCGATTAGCTGAAATAAAAAATTTTATAGAATTACCTGCTCCAAAAGATATACATAAAATAGATGTAAAATATCCTCTTATTCCACCTTTTGCTTATGCTCATATAAAATGGGATCCTCAAATAAAACAATTAAAATATATTGTTCAAGAGCCAGAACTTTCTGATGATGAGGTAAAAACTTTAAATAGGATTTCTAGTGCTTTGATTGATTTAATAGAGGTTGGATTAACATCGATAAAAGCTTCAGGGAAAGCAACAGAATATCTTGAAAAACAAATAAAAAAAGTATTGAAGGAATTAGGAATAAATCTAACTCCTGATCAATACATAAGAATGATGTATTATATTTATAGAGACTTTATAGGTCTCAATGAAATAGAGCCATTACTACAAGATCCTTATATTGAAGATATAGGATGTGATGGTTTAGAAGTTCCAATATACATTGTTCATAGAAAATATGGATCAATGAAATCCAATGTTGTTTTTAATAAACTAGAAACATTAAGAGAATTTGTTGTGAAACTATCTGAAAGATGCGGAAGATATGTTAGTTATGCAGAGCCTATTCTAGATGGAACTTTACCAGATGGTTCTAGAGTAAATGCAACATTAGCAGGTGATGTAGCAACAAGAGGACCAACATTCTCTATAAGAAAATTCACAGAAAAACCATTTTCTCCTATTAATCAAATAGATCTAAAAACAGCATCACCATTAACAATGGCATATTTTTGGTATATAATTGAAAGTGGAGTTTCACTTTTAGTATCAGGTGGAGTAGCAACTGGAAAAACATCATTTCTGAACACTATAAGTATGTTCATACCTCCTGAATCCAAAATCGTTTCGATAGAAGATACAAGAGAATTAAGATTGCCACATGAACACTGGATTCCATCTGTTACTCGTTTAGGTTTTGGAATACCATTACCAACAGGAGAGAAATACGGAGAAGTGACATTATTTGATCTATTAAAGGGATCTTTCAGACAAAATCCAGATTATGTTATAGTAGGTGAGGTTAGAGGTAAGGAAGCATATGTTATGTTCCAAGGTATGAGCTCAGGCCATCCATCATTATCTACATTCCATGCAGGATCTGTTGATACTGTTATTAAGAGATTAACAACTCCACCTATAGAATTGTCAGCTAGTTTAGTAGAAAGTTTAGATGCTATAGTTATTATGATTCATGCCAAACAAAAGGGAGAATCAGCAAGGAGAATTAAAGAAGTAGATGAAATTATAAGCGTTGACCAAGCTACTTTAGATGCTGAAACATTCAGAACAATAGAATGGGACCCAAAACATGATACATATAGTTTTAATAAAAATAGTCCTCTTTTGAAAAAAATAGCACATAACAAAGGAACTACAATAGAAGAAGTATGGAAAGAAATAGCCAGAAGAGCAGCCATTCTTGAATGGATGCATAAAAATGGAATAGAAGATTATATAGATGTTTGTAAAACAATAAATGAATATTATAAAAATCCTGAAAAAATATTAAAGAAAATCGGTCCAATAAAACCATTACCAGAGCCATCTAAGATAGGAACAACAAAAATAAAGATTGAAAAAAAAGAAGCTGAAGAGAGAATTATAAAAGAAGAAAAACAAGAAGAAACTGAGAAAGAAATCCCCGAAGAGCCAATTGAAGAAGAGCCAAAAGAAGAGAAGAAAGAAAAAAGAACAGAATTAGAAGATATTGAAACTTTATTTGGATTCAAAATTGTTGCTGGAAAATAAACTCAAATTTAATTAAACCATAAAAACAAAATAATTTTGATGATACCTATATTTTTTAAAAGAATAGCAATAAAACATTTTAGTTTTGTTTATGATAAATACCCAGAAATATTTAAGCCATTAGAATTAACTCTAGTAAAATCAGGAATAGCTCTATCTGTGAAAAATTATGCTTCTATTGTGGTATTTGCAACACTTATAGCATATATAGTTAGTCTGATTACTTTAACGTCTTTAATTGCATTTTCAATAATTAAAATGAATATTTTCTTGTTAATACTCTCAATTATATTCATACCTGTTTTGATAGCAGTTATGACCTTTATATTTGGAATATTTTATCCTACACAAAGAGTAGCTCATAGAAAAAAGGACATAGAGACAAATCTTCCATTTGCTATAGCACATATGGGTTCTGTTGCTGCATCTGGGATCCCACCATCAGTAATTTTTAAAATGTTAGCTAAATTTAAAGAATATGGTGTCTTGGCAGATGAGTTTGGGAAAATTGTTAGAAATATGGAAACATTTGGTATGGATCCTATGAGTGCTATAAGAGAAGTTTCCAAAAGAACTCCATCTGAAAAATTTAGACAATTATTATTAGGTTTTGTTAGTACTATAGAAGGTGGTGGTGATCTAAAATTATATTTAAAAAATGCTGGAGAACAAGCTTTATTTACATGGAGAATAAAAAGACAAAAATATATCCAACAACTGTCAACATACGCAGAATTTTATACAGGAATATTAATTGCAGCTCCGTTATTTATAATTGCATTATTTTCAGTTATGAATATGATTCAACCACAGTTAGGTGGATTTGAAATTTTAGATTTAATGAAAATGAGTATTTATTTGCTTGTTCCGATAGTCAATGTCGGATTTGTAATATTTTTAGAAATAACACAAGTGGAGATGTAAGAAATGGAAATAGATAATAGGATGAAAAAATTAATAATTGTAAACGGGACAATAGTAGCTTTAATTATAATTTTTGATTTTCTTTTCTTAAGAGATATAACTAACATATTTTCTTCGGTTCTTTTGATGGCTTGTATAATGTTTATTGTTCCTATTGCTTTGGTTAGATATACAGCAATTGCTAAAGTAAAAGCGTTAGAAGATTCATTTCCTCAATTTATGAGAGATTTAGTAGAATCAATAAGAGCTGGAATGACATTGCCACAGGCGATCGATTCTATATCTAATAATGATTATGGTAAATTGAATCCATATGTTAAAAGGCTAAATGCTCAATTACAATGGGGCATACCATTTGGAAAAGCATTTCTGAAATTCACAAGAAGTACTAAATCACCTCTAATAGGGAGAATAGGATCAACTATTATAGAAAGTCATAGATTTGGTGGAAACCTTACAGATGTATTTGAAGCTATTTCAACAACGACAATCGAGATAGAGAGATTAAGAGAAGAAAGAAAATTATATCTTAATTCTCAATTGATATCAAGTTATATAATCTTTTTTGTATTTTTAGGTGTTATAATAGGTTTAGAGAAATTTCTTGTGCCAACTCTATCTAATATATCAGTAAAAGAATTGACATTAGGAACAGTAACATCTACTGATATTGCATTAGAATATAAATCAATATTCAGGAATCTCATAATTTTACAAGGACTATTTGCTGGTTTAGTTATCGGAAAAATGTCTGAGGGAGCCTTATCTGCTGGAATAAAACATAGTTTATTTCTTTTAGTTATAGGTTTAGTAACATATACTATTGCTACACTTTAACTTACAGTAGAAATATCTCCAGAGCTAACTTCATCATTAACATTAGAACAATTTGTAAATACTCTAACCTTATCATAATTACTGTCTATTGCTTGGTTGAAAGTATCTTTTTCGCCTGGTGATAATTCTATATTTAAATCTATTTCTTGCTTTGTTGAATTGTCATAAAAGATTTCTAAGTCTATATCTCCTAATACAATGACATCTGTATTTTCTATAGTACCTGTTAAATTTCCTGATGTGGAATTATAAATTAGATTATTTAATGCAATACCACCATAAGCACATTCAATTCTTTCTGATGATCTTTCTTCAACTGTTTGTGATGTTGATTTACTAAAACTAGTTATCCAGCCACCAAATATTGCTGCAACTGATAATGTAAACGCTACTAAAAGTACAACAGCAATAAAAGGGCTAACACCTTTTTTCATTAAGACACCTGCTGTATAATTCCAGCATTGTTTGTAAATTCTACATAAACATCAGGACAAGTTGTTCTTATCTGTCCTTTATAAAAATCATCACCAGTTGTAACATTAAAATTATATGATTTTAATGCATTTTTTTCTAGAACTTCACTGTCATTTAAACTTATTTTCTTTAATTCATCATTAGGATAAAATAAATCAAGTTCTTTTAGAGTTATATCGAATGACCTTTGATTTTCAAGAATTACATGTAAAGTATCAGTATCATTATTATATGTACCAGTAGAATAGATTCTAAATTTGGCTCCTATGCATTGTGTCTGTTCAACTGCTGTTGTATTTTCGCTTTCTGTTAATCTTTGTTGAACAAAACTGCTTGCCCAATAAGATAGAATACCTGCAATACTCATAGTAGCTGCTATTAAAATTACCGCTGCTATCAAAGGAGAAATACCTTTTTTCATTATCATCAATTACAATTTGATTTACCTTAATAAAAATTTTACTAACCTAAAAAACAATAGAATATTTATGAAAGGATTATCAAAATTTGTAGAATATGCTTTTATAATTTTATTTGGATTTACTGTTCTATCGCTTTTAACTTCCATGATATATACTTACTATAATAAAACCTTAGAAAGAAATATAAATTCTGGATTAAAACAAGTTGCTTTACAAACATCTGATGCTATTTTAAAATTATATGATACTGGACAGGATATTAAAGCAGAACCAGAAAATGCTAGTGCAGTTATAGTTGCAAATATGGATATTAATTATCCAAACAATATAGGAGGAAGAAACTTTGAAGTTGATTTAATATCATCTCCTGGTATTTGGGTTCAGGTCACTAATTTGACAATTGATTCTGAGGGCATAAATATAAGAAAAGAAACAAGTTCAGGCGCTAAAATACTTGTCAAAACAACGCAAGAACCATTTTTGAGCTATGAGTATCCATTACCCAATATAGCAATAGATATACAAGGTAAATATACTTCCGGAAGCAATGATACTTTGAGTTATATAAAATATAACTATCTTGGCACAGAACACGATATTATAGTCTTAGGAGATTTTGATTTTATAGTTGGTGTTGATACAATAAAATCATAATTGAATTATAAAAAAATCTTAAGACTTTAATAAACAATTAAATAATTGATAAAAATGAAATTTAAAAAATTAGACTTAAAAGTTGGCTTTAGTTGTAATAATAATTGTATTTTTTGTGCTCAGGCGCATAAAAGAAATCTTGGAGATAAAACTACAGAGCAATTGAAAAAAGATTTAGAAGAAGGTATTATAGATGGATGTAATCAAGTCGTTTTCACAGGTGGTGAACCTACCATAAGAAAAGATATTTTTGAATTAGTAAAATATGCAAGTGATTTAGGTTATCATGATATACAAATACAAACAAATGGTAGAATGCTTTCTTATATGAAATTTGCTAAGCAAATGGTAAAAGCTGGTGCAACCGAATTTTCTCCGGCATTACATGGACACACAGCAAAGATACATGAGATACAAACAAGAGCTCCAGGCAGTTTTAATCAGACAGTTCAAGCTATAAAAAATCTTGTTGAACTAGATCAATATGTTTTAACAAATTCTGTTGTTACCAAGTTCAATTATAGATATCTACCAGAATTAGTACAATTGCTTATAAATTTAGATGTTGATCAATTACAATTGGCATTCGTTCACCCATGTGGAAATGCTGGAAAAAATTTTGATAAAGTTGTTCCAAAAAAATCTGATGTAGAGCCATTTATTCACAAAGCATTAGATATAGGAAAATCTTCAGGAAAATTGATGATGGTTGAAGCATTTCCCTTTTGTTTTATGAAAGGATATGAAAAATATTGTTCAGAAAGGTTCATGCCACCAGGAGAAGTGATAGATATTGGTATGGCTATTAAAAACTTTGATAAATGGAGAAAAGAAAAAGGAAAAGCAAAATCAGAAAAATGTAAGAAATGTAAATATAATTTAATTTGTGAAGGACCCTGGAAAGAATATATAGAACATTATGGATGGGATGAATTTAAACCTGTCCCAGGCAAGATGGTGAAAAAAATATGAAATTTAGAAAAATTGATATAATAATTTTAATTATATTTTTTATATCAGTATATTTTCTTTTTTCAAATAAAAAAATCAAAACTAGTCAAGAAATAGAAGATGTATCCCCTGAAACTACAATTTTAGAACAAGAAAATTGTATAAAATATGAAGAACTCCCAGAACATCCTACACTAGAAGATTGTAAAAAAGTATGCGAACCTGATCTGGCATTTTGCATAGATGATGTAGCAGAAATAAACAATAATATTACTTTATGCAATCTTATTCAAGATGATGAAATAAAAGTCTTTTGTATTGCTAGAATTAGCTTAAATGAGACAATGTGTTATGAAATATCGGATAAAGGATTAATAAATTCTTGTTTGGAAAGTATAAATCTCAAAAAAGAATGGGCAGGTATATAGTAATGTTAGAATTTTTGTTTCCAATTTTACTTGGCACTATAATATGTTATGATGATTTAAAAAAAGGTATTATAAAAAATAAATATATACTTTTTTTGATAATATATGGAATTTTATTTCAGTTAGTTCTTGGAACGGATATGAGTATTTTTCTAAAATTTGCATTATTTTCTTTTTTCATATCTTTTTTGTTTTGGTATATTGGTCTGTGGCCTGCTGGTGATGGAAAGTTATTTTTTGCTTTTAGTTTACTTTTCCCAGCATCTTTTTATTTAAAACAATCCCTATTGATGGATTATCTTGTAAATATATTTGTTCCAATTTTTCTTTTTATTAGTTTTTATTTATTAATCAAATCTAAGAAAAAAATTATAAAGGATTCTCTAAAATATGCATTTAGACCGTATAATTTTCTATTAATTTCAATAATTTTTATAGGCTTTGCTTCTTTATTAGCAAGACTATTTACTTTATTTGGCATAGAAGCTAATTTTTTAGTTTATATATTTTTTATGTTTGTTGCTTATGAAATTTTAAGACGTTTTTTTACCGCAAAAATAGAAATGTTTTTTGTTTTACTTGCAATTATAAGAATAGCAATTGATTATAACAGCATTTATACAATTTCATTTATTTATAAATTTTCTCTTACAATTTTAACTTTCATATTTTTCAGATTTTTCATATTGAAATTGGCTTTTAATGCATATACAAAAAAAATAAAATTAAAGAATTTGAAACCAGGGATGATATTGGCAGAAGGGATAGTAGAAAAAAAAGATAAAATACAAAAAATAAGTTTTTTTCAATCAAGTCTCATACAAACACTACAGCAACGGAAAGAAAAATATATTCATAATATAGGTTATCTCACTAAGAGTGATATAGAAAAAATAAAAGAATTAAAGAAAAAAAATAAAATAAAATTTAATGAAATTCTTATTTATCAAAAACAACCATTTGCCATATTTTTATTGCTAGGATATATTATTACTTTAATTTTTCAAGGAAGTTTTGTGAATTGGTTACGAATTATTATTTAAGTTTGAATTTAAATATAATTAAATTAAATTTAAATTGAAGTTGATAATATGAAAGTTCCAAAAGTAATAGAGGTACAGCCGAAAGAAAATCAAATAATAATTTCTATAAATCCAAAGATATATCCACTAGAGGTTATATATTCAGCAGCTTATATGTTTCTAGACAAAGCATATATAATAATAGATGGCAATCCAGAAACTGAAATAATAGTAACTATGAAAGCAAAAAAAGGAATGAATAAAAGTGAATTAGAAAAAATAGGGCTTAATTTTCATAATGAACTTATAAATTATTCTGTATATGTAGTTCAAGCGGCAAGAAATAATGATATAAGAAAAGCTATTGTTGAAAGAGCACTTGGAACAAATCTAGAGGTGAAAGAGACTTCTGACGATGAAGATATTGATTTTATAGAAGATCCTGAAGGAATAGCAGAGCAATGGACGCCTGAAAAAGCAGAAGGATTAGATCTTCCTGAAGAACTCAAGGAAGATTTTGAAGATGATGAAAAAAAATGAATCAAGCTGTTATTGTAAAAAGTAATTTAATAGAAGTAACTCTAAATAGTGAATTTTATCCAGATGATATATTAGAGAAAGCAATTGAAGATTATAGTAAATTATTTGATATAAAAATAGATAAAACTAAAGAAAAGCTAAAAATAATTTTAAAGCCAAAACAAGAAATACAAGATCTACAGATAATTGGCTATGAATTTGTGAATTATCTTTTGTATCTTATAAAAAATAGGTGTCTATAATGGTGATAAGTTTTTCAGGACTAGACTTTATGGAAGATTGTGTACCGAATTTTTATAGAACATTTCGTTTTGATGACAATAATTTTTTAATCACTACAGATCATGGTGAATGGGTTCTTCTAGACAAAGATGAATATAGATTACTCAGAACAAATAGAGTAAGAGAAGATTTAAATTTATTCAATATTCTTAAAGAAAAAGGAATTATTCTTACAAAAAATAATATAGAAAATGTTATTAAAAAATATAAAGAAAGAAATCATTTTTTATTTAATGGTCCATCGCTTCATATAGTTATTCCAACGTTTAGATGTAACCAAAGATGTATATATTGTCATTCTGTTGCAAAACCACTTGATGCTAAAGGGTATGATATGGATGAAGATACAGCTAAAAAAATAGTTGACTTTATTTTTAAATCACCAGCAAAAACTCTCTCAATAGAGTTTCAAGGTGGAGATTGTTCTTTTAATTTTGATATAGTAAAATTTATTATTGAGTATGCGGAAGAAAAAAATAAAAAGGCAAAAAAAAGAATTCTATTTAATATAGTTACAAATTTAACAAAAATGGATGATGATAAGCTAAATTTTTTGAAAAAACATAGAATAATGGGACTTGCCACTTCTCTAGACGGTCCAAAAGAGTTACATAATAAAAATAGAAAATATCTTAATGGCAGAGGTACATATGATGATGTTATATATTGGATTAAAAGAATAAAAAAAGAATTCAAATATGATATAAATCTAAATGCTATGACAACAATAACAAGATATTCTTTGGATTATCCGAAAGAAATCGTTGATGAATTTAACAAATTAGATCTTAGAAATGTATGGTTTAGATTTATGAATAATTTGGGTTTTGCTCATACAGAATGGAAAAAAATAGGTTATACACCAGAAGAATATATGAAATTCTTCAATACAGGATTAGATTATATAATAGAATTAAATAAAAAAGGAGAAAAAATAACAGAAGTTATGACATATATTATGTTGAAAAAGATATTAAATAAAAGAGATCCAATGTTTGTTGATATACAATCTCCTTGCGGAGCTGCAATAGGGCAACTTCTTTATGATCATAAAGGAAATATATTTACATGTGATGAAGCAAAAATATTTGAAGAGTTTAAACTAGGAAATGTTAAAACAAGCAATTATAAGGATATTTTTAACAATAAAACATTACGGGCAATGATAGATATTTCTTCTAAATATCCCACTCTTTGCGATGCATGCCCATTTTCTCCTTTTTGTGGTATATGTCTTGTTAATATATATAAATCACAAGGAAATATAATACCCAAATTAACTGAAGATTTCAGATGCAATATTTTTAAGAAACTTATACCAAATATATTTCATAGATTATTATTCACAGATAATAGAAAAATATTTTTAAAATGGGTGTCAGAAAAAAAATTTTAAAAATAGATGATATTTAGATGAAAGATAAAATAAAAGAATTGCTACCAAAAGCAAAAAAAAGTATATCTTCTTTTATATTAGAGGAAAAGGGATCAATTTCAAAACATAAAATGCTTTCTTTAGGATCGTTTCTTGGAACAGCATCAATTCTTTCTTTATTGCCAGAAGTTGCTGCAACACATACAAATTCTTTTGAAGTTTCATGGAACAGTGGAACTATAACAGCTGAACATGGACATCATGCTTCACATTCCAGTCATTCTTCTCACGGTTCTCATAGTTCACACAGTAGCCATTCTTCTCATGGCAGTCACAGTAGCCATTCCAGTCATTCTTCTCACGGTTCTCATAGTTCACACAGTAGCCATTCTTCTCATGGCAGTCACAGTAGCCATTCCAGTCATTCTTCTCACGGTTCTCAT
>Ga0164318_10002085_pt1 | contig 18351 bp, 18 predicted proteins | sample GuaBasSedimGuay9_FD_113734 | JGI IMG/M metagenome (GOLD analysis project Ga0164318, IMG submission 113734) | Subseafloor sediment microbial communities from Guaymas Basin, Gulf of California, Mexico - Guay9, Core 4571-4, 0-3 cm | ecosystem: Environmental > Aquatic > Marine > Hydrothermal vents... | reverse complement strand
TCTTCTAAACTGAATGATATTCTTGAAGGAGTGAGAAATAAAGAAGGGACTTTAGGAAGACTAATTTATGACGACTCTCTTTATAGGGAAACAGAGGAGTTGATAAAGGATTTGAAGGCTCATCCCTGGAAGCTTCTGCATAAACCAAGAAAAAGAAGATAATGTTTATCTGTGCAAATTGTGGATATCAGTCACTTAAGTGGCTGGGGAAGTGTCCTTCCTGTGGGATGTGGCAATCTTTTGAAGAGAAGGTTTTTGAGAAGGAGGGAAAGAGTATCCAAATAGAGAGAAAGAATAGCCTTCCTTTTCTTGCAGGAGAAATAAGGAAGGAAGATTTAAAAAGAATCCCTTCAGGAATTAAAGGATTCGATGAGCTTTTAGGAGGAGGGTTAGTGGAGGGAGAGATAGTTCTTGTGGGAGGAGAGCCAGGAGTGGGGAAATCCACTCTTTTACTTGAGGTAGGAGCCTCCTTATCTTTTAAAGGGAAGGTATTATATATATGTGCGGAGGAATCAGCAGAACAAGTTAAACTGAGAGCAGAAAGATTAGGGTTGAATTATAAAGAGTTGTATCTTTTCCCCGAGACTGATCTTTTAAAAGTATATGAGGAGATAAAAAGGAATAGATATGATTTTTTGATTGTGGATTCAATTCAGGTGGTTCATCTTTCCTGTTCTGAGGCTTCTTTAGGAGGGGCATCTCAGATAAGAGAGTGTGCTAATTTCCTAACCCAAATTGCTAAAGGTTGTAACATTGTAGTTTTTGTTGTAGGACATGTTACTAAAGAAGGAATAATTGCCGGCCCAAAACTTTTAGAGCATATTGTGGATTGTGTGCTTTATTTTGAAAGTGAGGTGGGGTCTAATTTTAGGATTCTGAGGATAACAAAAAATAGATTTGGTCCGGCAGGAGAGATTGCTGTTTTTGAGATGACCTCTCGAGGGATAAAAGAAACAGCGAATTTGGGGAGAATATTTCTTCCTCATAAAGATAAATCGATTACCGGAAGCAGTATTGTATGTATTATGGAGGGAAGAAGACCTATTATAGTTGAATTGCAGGCTTTGGTGAGTAAGTCCAGTTTTGGCATGGTAAAAAGGCGCTCCTTAGGATTTGACTTTAATCGTTTTTCTTTGCTTCTGGCAGTGATAGAGAAAAGATTAAAGATAAATTTTTCCAGTGAAGACGTATTTTTTAATGTAAGTGGGGGCCTGAGGATAAATGACCCCAGTGCAGACTTGGGAGCAGCTTTAGCGATAATCTCCAGTTATAAAGAGAAAGAGATTACTTTAGATACTGTATTTATTGGAGAGGTGGGATTGTCTGGGGAGATAAGACCAGTAGCTAATATAAATCTTCGAATCAAGGAGATTGAACATTGGGATTTCAGGAGGATAGTTATTCCTGAGGATAACCTGAAAGAGGTAAAGGAGAGCAAACTGGAGGTAATCTCTATAGTTTCCTTAAAAGAGATTTTAAAGTTTTTATAAAGGGGGAGGTGCTTATGTCTACACTTAATTTGATAAGACTATTTTTTGTTTTCATCTGTATGACTTTGGGGTATATTCTGGGAGAAAATCCTTGGTTTTTTTCTTTTTTAGGAGGAGTAATTGGGGTCTCTATTGTTATTTTTGAGACTTTAGCCAGAAGAATTTCTTTGAAAGGGCTTTCGGCAGCGGTCTTTGGAATTATTTTAGGATTAATTATTGCTCAGCTTTTTGGAAATTTTCTGGTTTTATTCAAGCTTCCTCCTGAAACTGATTATTTCCTAAGAGCCTTTTTCACTCTCATCTTTATTTACCTGGGACTTACTTTAGGCCTTAAAGGAAAAGAGGAATTTCACCTGGTGATTCCTTATGTAAGATTTAAACGAGAGGAGTTAAGGGAGGAACCAATTGTTGTAGATACAAGTAGTATTATTGATGGGAGAATTCTGGATTTGGTAAGAACAGGTTTCCTGGAGGCAAGGCTGATTGTTCCTCGTTTTGTTCTTAAAGAACTCCAAATTCTGGCTGATTCTACCGAACACTTAAAAAGACAGCGAGGGAAAAGAGGAATAGAGGTTTTACACTCTTTAAAGAAGGAGCATAATGTAGAGGTGGTAATCAGTGAGCAGGATTTTAAAGAATTGAGTAGTGTGGATGCTAAGGTAGTTAAATTAGCAAAAAATTTAGGGACAAAAGTTCTCACTACTGATTACAATCTTAATCGTTTAGCCCAACTTGAAGGGGTTAAAGTTTTAAATGTTAATGATTTAGCTAATGCTTTAAAGCCAATTTTTCTTCCTGGAGAGAAAATTTCTCTTAGGTTAATTAAGGAAGGAAAAGAGCCTAATCAGGCGGTAGGGTATCTTGAGGATGGAACGATGGTGGTAGTAGAGAATGCACGTTGGCTCATTGGAAAAACAGTAGAGGTGGAAGTAACCTCAATCCTACAATCTCCTTCAGGAAGAATAATCTTTACGCGTCTTTTAGGATGAGGATAGGGCTAATTTTGGCTTGCGCCGGGGAAGGCAAAAGAATAGGATTAAAAAAGAATAAAGTATTTCTTCTTTTAAATAAAAAGCCTATTTTTTATTATAGTTATCAGGCATTTTCTCATTTTTCGGAAATAAAACGAATATGCATTGCCACACAAAAAGAGAACTTTTCTTTGGTCAAAAAACTTCTTAAGAAAGAGAAGAGGCTAATTCTGGTTGAAGGAGGAAAGAGACGGCAAGATTCAGTGTATTTTTCCCTTAAAAGATTGGAAAGCGAAGATGTTGATTATATTATTATTCATGATGGAGCGCGCCCTCTGATAAGAAGAGATAAAATTAAAGAGCTTATTTTGGCTTTGAAGGGTAATCCGGCAGTAATTTTAGCTCTTCCTTTTAAAGAGGCAGTAAAGTTAGTTAGAAAAAATTATATATTAAAAAGCCTGGAGAGAGGAAATCTTTATCTGGCTCAAACCCCTCAAGGGTTTAGAAAGGGTCTGATTCTGAAAGCCTATAAGAAGTTTAATGATAAAGGGATGTTTTGGGATGATTCTCAGTTAGTGGAACGTTTAGGGAAAAAAGTTAAAATCATTGCTGGGGATCCTTTTAATATAAAGGTCACCTATCCTGAAGATTTAAAACTGGCATTGTCTTTTCTGGGGCGGAACTTCTTTTAGCCGTTAAAGATTGAATATTTTTTAATAGATTTTTTGCTGGTTTAAAAAAGGGATTAAGGCACAAAGATTTTCTAAGATATTTTAATGCCTTCTTATACTCGCGTTGCTTGTAATATCCTTTTCCTAAGAAATAAAACATCTCAAAGCTTATACTGGAAAATTTCAGCTCTTTCTTAATCACTTCCAAAAGCTTTATTCCCTCTCTTGTCCGACTCTCCTTGAGATAAGTGATGGCTAAATTGTAAAGAATCGTTTTATCAGAAGGAAATTGTTTATGCAGTTGAAGGAAAATTTCCTCTGCTTTTTTAAAGTTTTGCTGATAAAAAAGACTTAATGCTTCCTTGAGCAGTTTCTCTTTTTGGGGTTCTCTCCAGCCAATAAAGAAGTTGCCACTTTTAGGCATTTCTCCCCCAAGCCCTTTAAGTAGTTGTTGTACAACAATATTTTGAGGATTAATAGCATACGCTTTTTTAAGATATTTTATCCCTGAAGAAAGATAGTTGTTTTTTAGACAAGTTACTCCTAAGTTATAGAAAAGAAATGATGGGTTATTAATCTCTTTTTCATAAATAATCGTTGTATCTTGCCTGCTTACCAGAAAAACAAAAAATATAAGTGTTATTATATAGATGGTAAAAAGTTTATATCTTCTTGCAGACAAAGAGGTAGTGATTTCTTTTATACTTATTCCCGCAAATATACTTAATCCTAAGATTATAGGTAATCTCAGTCGCGCAGATACATAAAATATTACCGCTACTACAAGATAACTTAGAAGATACAAAAGTAGTATATTAAAGAGATGTTTCTTTTCTTTTCTTTTAAGATAGATGATTATTCCCAGGATAGAGAAAGGATAAATAATGTATAAAGAAGGCAAAATCTTTATTTTTTTTCTAAGTAGTAAACTATTTAGATAAGAGGAGAAAGTATCATAAAACTCATATCCGTTCAGAAAATAAAACAATTTTTTAGATAAATGTTTAAGGAACCAAAGTCGATTTTTAAAGATAAATTTAAAAGATTCCTCATACCAAAAGTTAGATATCTGAGAGTATTTTAATTCTTTCTCTTTAAGGCAGCAGGCAATTCGTTTAAACAGATAATGCTCATAGGGAAAACTTCCTTTTTTTAGATAAAACTCATTCTCTAAATAAGTCAAAAGAAACGGAGGGGTATATCCTAACCCTCGAGAGTAAGGATTGTTGCTGGAGTAGAATACACTTCCTCCAGAATAGGTAACCAATACTCTATCATTGCCGGCTATGTAGTTCAAGATAAAGACTGCAAGAAGAGGAAGAAAAAAACCCACCAAAGATGAAATTATAATTTTTTTGTGCCACTTTTTGATTAAAAGATAAAGAAGAAGAAATATAGCAAAGATAACTATAGAAGGGCGCAGGATAAGAGACACTCCCAGGCAAAGTCCACCCAAAAAATATCTTTTTCTATTCCAGAAATAAAAAAACAAAATATTAAAGAACAATATAAAGACTTCAGGAAGAAGAGAGAAGGTATAAATTATTACTGGAGGATATAAAGCAAAAATTCCGGTTATTATAAGAGCAAGGTTTTCTTTGAAAAATGAGTTTAGCATTCTATAGAGAAGAAAAACGCTTATCCAGAGAATTACCAGCTGCAAGTATTTAAGCTGCAAAGGAGTTAAGTTTACTAGATGAAGAAAAAAAGCATTTATATAGATATAAAAAGGACTAGAAGAAAAACATCTTGAAGGTAAAAAATGGTTTTTTGCTATCTCATTGCTTAAGAGAGGATACTTAAGGAAAGTTTCCTTAGAAAAGACAAAAAGGACAACCCCTGTTGTGAAGATAAGATAAATAATGAATAAGATTTTACCTTTTCTCATTCTATAATTCTATATTATTTATCCTTATTTACCAAGCATTTTTATGTTATAATCTTTAAAAGAAAGATGAGGGTTTTTGTTGGGTTAGGGTTTGATATACACAAATTCTCTAAGGAGAGGAAGAATTTAGTTTTGGGAGGGGTAAAAATCGACTATCCTTATGGATTGGAGGCTGTTTCTGATGGCGATGTAATTCTTCACAGTATCTCTGATGCTATTTTGGGAGCACTTTCTCAGGGGGACATTGGAGATTACTTTTCTCCTCAAAATACTCCTCAAGATATGGATAGCAAAAAAATTGTCAATTTTGTTTTAAAAAAATTGGGAAGAAAGAAGATTCTAAATATAGATATTACTCTTATATTAGATAGACCAAGAATTTCTTCTTATAAAAAAATGATTGTAGATTCTTTAAAGAAAATATTTAAGGCAAATAGAATAAATTTAAAGATAAAATCAAAAGAGGGGACGGATTTTTTAGGAGGGAAAAACAGCATAGTGTGCATTTCTTTAGTATCTTTAGTTGAATGTTGAAGGTTTATAATACTTTAACCCAAAAAAGAGAAGTATTTTCTCCCCGCAATTCACCGGTAAGAATGTATGCCTGTGGAGTGACCGTTTATGATTTCTGTCATATTGGGCACGGAAGGTCTCTCTATTTTTTTGAAATAGTAAGAAGATATTTAAAATATAAAGGGTTTCCTGTAAAGTTTGTAAGAAATATTACTGATATTGATGATAAGATAATAAATAAAGCAAAGCTCCTCCTTGGGGAAGGATTCTCTTTTGAAGAAGCATTCGAAGAAGTCAGAAGAAAGTATATCAAAAGTTATTATGAGGATCTTGCTTCTTTAGGAATACCTCCTGCAGATGTTGAGCCTCAGCCTACCCAGTGTATACCTCAGATTATTGAATTTATAAGTAAAATTATTGAAAAGGGATTTGCTTATGTGAAAGAGGGAAATGTATATTTTCGAGTAAGAAAATTTGCCTCTTACGGTAAACTTTCCCGTAAAGATATTAATGCTTTGTTTGAGGGAGTAAGGATTGAGCCTGACCCGGCAAAGGAAGATGTTTTGGATTTTGCTTTATGGAAAAGAAAAAAAGAAGGAGAGCCTTCCTGGCAGGCTCCTTTTGGGGAAGGAAGGCCCGGCTGGCATATTGAGTGTTCTGTAATGGCAAAAGAATTTTTAGGCACTCCTTTAGATATTCATGGAGGAGGGAGGGATTTGATTTTTCCTCATCACGAGAATGAGATTGCTCAGTCAGAAAGTGTATATGGGGAGCCCTTCTCTTTATATTGGCTACATCATGGCTTGATTACTACCAAAGGAGAGAAAATGGCAAAATCTTTGGGAAATTTTTATACTTTGAAAGGAATCTTAAAAAAATACTCTCCTCAGGACTTAAAGCTATTTTACCTTTCTGCTCATTATCGTCATCCTTTGGAGTTTTCTTTTCAAAGTTTGGAGGAGGCTTCTTCTCAGAGAAAAAGATTCTATATTTTATTTGATCAGTTAAGAGATATTCAAATTCAGCCTATTAAAGATAAAGTAATTTTAAACCTAAAGAAGAGATTTGAGGAAGCGATGGACGATGATTTCAATCTACCCAAAGCAAAAGCAATATTATTTGAGTTATTATCTTTTTCAACTCAAAATATAGAATTATTGGCTCAACTGAAACATTTTCTTTATATAATTAGCGATATTTTTATTCTTTCTGAGGAAGAGGAGAGGGTTTCTCAAGCGTTTAAAAGTTATATTGAGAAAAGGCTTAGAGAAAGAGAAATATTAAGAAAAGAGAAGAAATTTCTTGAGGCGGATAGGATTCGTAAAGAATTAGAGGAGAAAGGGATAATTGTTGAAGACTTAAAAGATGGACATAGCCGCTGGAGAATTAAAAGATAAGAAAGCTATCTTTATTACTTTAGAAGGAATTGAAGGAAGTGGAAAAAGTAGCCTTTTAAACTTTCTGAATAAATTTTTTAGAAAAAAGAAACTTTCGGTTAAGATATTTAGAGATCCGGGCTCAACCAATTTAGGAGAAAAAATTAGAAAGTTTCTGTTAGATAAAAAAAGCAGGGTTTCTGTTTATGCAGAGTTATTTCTTTATCTTGCTGCACGTGCCCAGTTGATTGAGGAAAAGCTTTATAAAGCCTTAAAAAGTTATGATGTTGTGATTTGTGATCGTTTTTATGATTCTACAATTGCCTATCAGGGATATGGATTAGAGCTGGGTAAGATTGCCGAGACTCTTTCGTTGAAATTCTCTTTCGGGATAGTTCCGGATTTAACGATTATTTTGGATACCGATGTAAAAAGAGGGCTTTCCCGGATAAAGAATAAAGACAGAATAGAGAGAAGGCCCCTTTCTTTTCATCTAAAAGTAAAAGAAGGATATAAAAAATTAGCCAAAAGGTTTCCCTCACGAATAAGATTGATTGAAGAAGATAATCTTGAGGAGATTTTTAAAAAGACAGAGAAGATTGCTGAGAAATTATTAAGAAGATGGAAAAAAAACTATTAACCTATTTTTCTTTGTTGAAAAAATACAATCGTATAGCAAAAGCTTACATCCTTACAGGAGAGAACCTGCTTTCTTTAGGGTTGAAGGTTGCCAAACTTATAAACTGCCAAAAAAGTGAGTATTTCTGTGATTATTGCTATAGTTGTCTTCAGATAGAAAAGAGGAATTCGCCGGATTTATTTATTCTTAAAGAGGAAGGGTATATAAAGATAGACTCTATCCGTCAGGCGCAAAGATTTTTAAGCTTGAGGAGTACTTATTTAAAAAATAAAATATTAATCATTGATGGGGCTGAGAATTTTTTAGAAGTTGCTCAATCTGCTTTTTTAAAAACTTTAGAGGAGCCTCCGCAGAACTCGGTGATTATACTTTTAGCTACTCGCTTAGATAAATTCTTACCTACTCTTGTGTCTCGGTGCGTGAAGGTCTTTCTTCCTCAAGATTTCCTTAACAAAGGTAATCTTCATCCTTTTGAGGAGAATTTACCCCGAACCACAGAAAGCCACCCCGCTCTTTCAAGGAAAGGGCGGGGTAAACCCGTGGATCGGAGTTTACTTGGTAAATATTTGGATTTTAAGTCCCGTCAGGAGGCAAAAGATTCCTTCAAAAATTTAATATTTTTTTTAAGGAACAGAACGATATTTAGTTTACTTAAAAAAGAAGTAATGGCTAAAAATGAGAAAGAGATAATCTTTAGCAATAAGTGGGACACAGAAAGATTGATCTCTTTATGGGAAAAAAGCTTGAAAATTTTTAATGATTTAGATAATCTAAATATAACTTTAGCAAAAAAAGTTATCCAGGAAGAATTATGGAGAAAATAGCATTAGTGAGGCTAAGAGAAGCAGGCAACATAGTACAATTTTTAGTTCCTTCTGATTTAGAGATAAATCTTCAGGATAAGGTGATCGTTGAACAAGAAAGAGGTATTGATTATGGAGAAGTTTTAGAAATAAGTGAGGAACAGATTACATCCACTTTAAGAAAGATAATTAGAAAAATGACCCCTCAGGACTTAAAAAAAGTAAAAGAGAGTATAAAAGAAGCAAAAGATGCCCTAAGAATATGCACACGTAAAATAAGAGAACATCGCTTAAAGATGAAGCTTATTGAGGCAGAATACTCCTTTGATAAGAAGAAGATAATCTTTTATTTTACTGCTGAGGGGAGGGTTGATTTTCGTGAATTAGTGAAAGATTTAGCCAAGATTTTTAAGATAAGAATTGAGATGCGTCAGGTAGGGGTAAGAGATGAGGCGCGTATTTTTGGAGGGATTGGTCCTTGTGGGAGAACTCTTTGTTGTGTGGATTTTCTTAAAAATTTTGAGCCGGTAAGTATTAAGATGGCCAAACTCCAGCGACTTATTCTGAATCCTTCCAAAATCTCGGGAATTTGTGGAAGACTTATGTGTTGCTTGGTTTATGAGCATAAGATTTATAGGGAGTTTTCCAGAGGGTTGCCTAAGGAAGGGACTTATATCTCTACTTCCAAGGGAAGAGGTAAGGTGATTGCGGTAAATGTGTTGAAAAGAGAGGTGTATGTGGAGCTGGAGGGAGGGGTAGTTGAAAAAGTCAATTATTCTTTAAATGAGTAAGTTCTATATTACCACTCCTCTTTATTACGTAAATGCCTCACCTCATATAGGCCATGCCTATACTACTCTGGCTTCGGATACTTTAGCACGTTTTTATCGCTTAAGAAAAAAAGAAGTATTTTTTCTGACAGGAACCGATGAGCATGGAGGAAAAATTTATCAAGCTGCAGAAAGTAAGAATCAGGAACCCAAAGAATTTGTGGATAAAGTGGTAGAGAATTTTAAGGATTTATGGAAGACTTTAAATATTTCCTATGATTTCTTTATAAGAACTACAGATAGTTCTCACAAAGAGCAGGTAAAGGAGGCGATAAAGTTTCTTTATGGGAAAGGAGATATTTATAAGGCAGTATATAGAGGGTATTATTGCACTCCTTGTGAGACTTTCTTTTCTCCTCTTCAGGCAAAGACAAATTCTTTCTTATGTTCAGAATGCAGGCGCCCTCTGCAGGAAATTGAGGAAGAGAATTATTTTTTTCGTCTCTCTAAATATGAAAGCTGGCTGAAGGGTTATCTTAGGGAGCATCCTCATCTTATAAGACCATCTATCCGATATAATGAAACTATAGGGTTTTTGGAAGCTAATCCTTTAGTAGATTTATGTATCTCTCGACCTAAGGAGAGAGTGAATTGGGGGATTGATTTTCCCTTGGATAAAAAATATGTAGTATATGTATGGTTTGATGCTTTACTTAATTATGTCACCGCAGTTGGTCTTTTTAAGGATAAGGAAAAATTTCAAAAATTTTGGCCAGCCGATTGTCAAATTATCGGTAAAGATATTTTAAAACAACATACTGTCTATTGGCCAATTATCCTTCATGCCTTGGGAGTGGAGGTGCCTCGGTTAATTTTTGCTCACGGATGGTGGCTTGTAGAGGAAGAGAAGATGTCCAAATCAAAAGGAAATATTGTGGACCCTTACCAGTTAGTAAAAGAATTTGGAGTAGATGGTCTGCGTTATTTTCTTTTAAGAGAAATTCCTTTTGGGAGTGATGGAAATTTTTCTTGTGCTCACATCCTTAAGAGGATAAATTCTGATTTAGCTAATGATTTGGGAAATTTAGTTTATCGGGTTTTAAATATGGCCGAGAAGTATTTCTCCTCCCGCCTGGATTCTCGAAAAAAAGATATACCACAAGAATTTTTGGGGGTGATAACCCAACTGGAGAGAGAATACCTAAATTATATGGAAAATTTAGAGTTCGCTGTAGCATTAGAAAAAATTTGGGAGTTTATTAATCTAATGAATAAATATGTAGAAGATAAAAAACCATGGGTAATGTGGAGAGAGAAGAGACTTCCTGAACTTTCATATTTTCTTTCTTCACTTCTTGAAGGGATAAGAATAGTGGCTGTTTATATTTATCCTTTTATGCCCTCAACTTCTCTTTCTATTCTTTCTCAGTTAGGAGAGAGAAAAGAAGAGCTAAGTGTAGAAGATGCTAAGTGGAAAATGAGGGGATTTTCGATTAAGAAGGAAGCGCCTCTTTTTCCTCGTATCCAAAAATAAGGATGTTTATTGATAATCACTGTCATATAAATTCTTTATCCAAGAGAGACTTTCTTAAGACTGCTGAGATAAAGAATTTTTTATTTGTGGATGTAAGTATTGATTATGAGACGAGTTTGCTTTCTTTAGAAATTTCTTCCCAAAATTCATTTGTCTATTCTTGTTTAGGTTTTCATCCTTCAAAAGGGAAATTTTTCAAAAAAGAGATATTAAACTCGTATGAGAGATTTATTCAAGATAATCGTGAAAAAGTAATTGGTATTGGAGAGATAGGCCTGGATTATAAAGCAGAGATAGATTCTCATAGTCAGATAGAGATACTTTCTTCTTTTATTGATTTAGCAAAAAGATTTAACCTTCCTTTGATGATTCATAATCGTTGGAGGTCTGATTTAATTTTGGATATTTTGGATAGTTATTTCACCTCTTACAACCGAATAATTTTTCACTGTTTTTCCCAGGATATATCTTTTCTTGAGAAAGTATTAAAAAAAGATGGTTGGATTTCTTTTTCCTTAAGCCTGTTAAAAAGAAAGAGTTTAGAAGAGATTTTAAAGAACGTACCCTTAGAGAATTTATTACTGGAGACAGATTCTCCTTATATATTCTGGGAAGGAAGGCCTTCTTCCCCCTTGGATATTAAAAAGATTTATGAGTTTGTCTCCTCTCAGAAAAATATAAATATGGAGAGGCTAACCTCTCAAATTTGTTATAATTTTAAAAAGATTTATCAACGTGATGTCTAAATATGATTTCTTCTGTAGTTTTTAAAAAAGGAAATTTATACTATTTGGATCAAACAAAACTTCCTTCTCAGAAGGTATGGAGAAAGTGTAACTCTTTAGGAGAGGCTTATTCGGCTATCTATAATTTAAAGATTCGAGGAGCTCCTTTAATTGGGGTTTTTGCTGCTTATGCTGTCTGGATAGGAATAAAAAAAATCCCTGAGAATATACCTAAGGATAAGTTTCTTAAATATACGCAAAAAGTAATAGATTATCTAAGAAGATCTCGCCCCACAGCAGTTAATCTTTTCTTTTCTCTGGAGAGGATTCAGAAAGTATTAAGAGAGAACAAAGAAGAAAGTGTGAAGAAGTTAAAAGAGTTAGTGCTTAAAGAAGCAAAAAGAATTCATAATGAGGATAAAAAGATGTGTGAGAGAATTGCTCATTTAGGGGTAAGTTTAATCAGAAAAGGAGAGCGCATTCTTACCTACTGTAATACAGGAATTTTGGCTACTGCTGGTGAGGGGACGGCTTTAGGGATAATTTATAAAGCCAGAAGAGTTTATAAAGATATAAAAATATTTGCTTGTGAGACCCGCCCTTTACTGCAGGGAGCACGTCTGACTTGTTGGGAGCTTTTGGAAAGAAGAATAAAGGTTACCCTTATCTGTGATAATATGGTTGGCTATCTTATGCAGAAAGGAATGATTGATAAGGTAATTGTGGGAGCAGATAGAATTACAAGATGTGGAGATGTGGCTAATAAAATTGGAACATATAACTTGGCAGTTTTGGCTTTTCATCATAAGATTCCTTTTTATGTTGCTGCTCCTCTAAGTAGTTTTGATTTAGGATTAGATAGGGGAGAGAAGATTCCTATTGAGGAGAGAGATGGGAAAGAGGTAAAGACAATTTCAGGAAAGATAATCGCTCCTTCTAAAGTAGCAGTATTTAATCCTGCTTTTGATGTTACTCCTTCAAGATTTATTACGGCAATAATTACAGATAAAGGGATAATAAGACCTCCTTTTGAGGAGAATATAAAAAAAATCTATGAATGAATTAGATTGGGTGAAGTTTTTAAAGAAGAGATTTAAAGAGATTGGGGATGATTGCGGGATAGTCAAGAAAGATAGTTGGTTTTATCTTTTTACCAATGATCTTTTTGTAGAAAATGTTCATTTCAGAAGAGGAAGGATAACGCTTAAGAATTTGGGAAGGAGAGCAATAGCAAGAGCTATCTCTGATATTGTTGCCTGTGGAGGAGTTCCTGAATTTGTTAGTATTTCAATGGGGATGTCTAAGGATTTTGGGGAAAAAGCATTAAAGAAAATTGTTGAAGGAATATACGGTTTTTGTAAAGAATACAAATTGAAAGTATTAGGAGGGGATACCTCCTCTGCTCCTTTTTTCTTTTTGGATGTTTTCTGTGTGGGTAAAGCAAAAAGAGTTATCTTACGCAGTAAAGCTAAAGAGGAAGATTATATATTCCTTAGCGGACCTTTAGGGAGACTAAAATTTAGTCAAGTTCCCTATATTAGAGTGAGAGAGGTTCAGAGTCTGCTTAAAAAATACAAGATTAATGCCATGATTGATATCTCTGATGGGTTTTTTTTGGACCTGTATCGTCTTCTAAAAGAGAGCCGAAAAGGAGCGCTTATTTACCGAGAAAATTTGCCTATTAGAAGATGGGGAGAGCTTCTACGTGGTGAAGATTATGAGTTAATTTTTGTAGTAGATAAGAGTGAAGATATAGAAAGATTAAAGAAAAAATATTTTCTTGTGGGAAGAATAAAAGATGAAAAATTTGGCTATAAAATAAAGAAGAAAAATACAATAGAAGATATTCCTTTAGAAGGATATTTACACTTTTAATGGTTTTTATTACAGATTCCCCTCGAGAAACGCAAAAAGTAGGGAAGGCTCTGGCAAAAAGAATTAAAGAGGGTGATATTGTAGGAATTTTTGGTCCTTTAGGATGCGGAAAAACGACTCTTCTTAAAGGAATTTTTAAAGGATTGGGGGTTAAAAAATTAGTAAGAAGTCCTTCTTTTGTTCTAATGCGAGAGTATAAACTTAAAAGAGTAAATATTTACCACTATGATCTTTATCGCATAAGAAATAAAAAAGAATTACTTAATTTAGGATGGCCCAAGGTTTCTTTTATTATCTTTATCGAGTGGGCAGAAAGAGTAAAAGATTTCCTTTCTTTTTCTATAAGAATGAAGCTATCTTACGAAGGAGAAAAGAGGAGAAGGATAGATGTGGAGTTTTTAAGATGAAACTTTTGGGGATAGATTGCTCTTCTTTAAACGTTTCCTTGGCAGCAATGGATAACGATGGGGTGATTTTTAGTCTGAATAGAAAAAGGAAGAAAGCTGCGGCCAAGGTGATTGTCTGGCTGGAAGAACTGCTTAAAGATAGAAAATTAGAAGTGAATGATTTTGATATATTTGTTATTGGTGCCGGCCCCGGTTCATTTACAGGATTAAGAATTTCCTTTAGTACAATAAAGGCATTTGCCTTTTCTTTAAAGAAACCAGTGATTTCGGTAGGCAGTTTCTATTCTCTTGCTTATAAGCTAAGAAAGGAATCTTCAAAAATTGCTGTTTTTTGTGATGCGGGAAGAGGACTAATTTACGGGGCTACTTTTAGATTTGATGAAAAAAAAGGATTAAGAAAAAGCAGAAAGGAGAGTTTTTTTAAACTGGAAGATTTTCTGCGTAGATTTAAAGATCATATGTTTGTTACCCATAGCCATCATTTAAGAGATGAAGTTCTTTCTTTTGAGGAAAGAGTACAACTTTGGCCTAAAAATGTCTGGCCGGATGCTTTATCTTTATGCAGGGTAGCTAAAAGGTATTTTTTAGGAAAATTTATTTCTTTAGATAGATTACAACCTCTTTATATTTATCCTAAGGAGTGTCAGGTGAGGAATCTTTCTGTTGCAAAAGAGAAAAAATAGGATAAAATATTCTAATTCTTTATGGATAAGTTAAAGTTACACCTTAAGGCTATAAGAGAGAATAGTGTAGATTTAATCAGTGAAGAGGAGTTAGTTGAGAAGCTAAAGATATCATTAAGAAAAGGGGTCCCTCTTAAGATAAAAGTTGGCTTTGACCCTACAGCAAAAGATATCCATTTAGGACACACCGTTCTTCTAAGAAAGTTAAGGAAATTACAGGAGTTAGGGCATTGGGTATATTTTATCGTCGGAGATTTTACTGCACGTATTGGTGATCCTTCTGGACTGGCGGAACGCAAGCCTTTGTCTTTAGAAGAGATAAAGAGTAACGCTCAGACATATACTCATCAGGCATTTAGGATTTTAGATAGAAAGAAAACAAGGGTTATATTTAATAGTCGCTGGTATAATAACTTAAAATTGACCGATTTTCTTCCTTTGCTTTCTCATTATACCGTGGCAAGGATGATGGAAAGAGATGATTTTTCTTATCGGTTAAAGGAGGGATTCCCTCTCTCCATCCTGGAGTTTGTTTATCCTCTTATCCAGGGGTATGATTCTGTGAAGATAAAAGCTGATATAGAAGTGGGAGGAACGGATCAAAAATTTAATCTTATTGTAGGAAGACATATGCAGGAAGCTTTTGGACAAAAACCGCAGGTGGTGGTAACTTTACCTCTACTTGTAGGATTGGATGGAAAGAATAAGATGTCTAAATCTTTGGGAAACTATATAGGGATAACAGAACCTCCTAAGGATATGTTTGGCAAGATTATGAGCATTCCCGATGAGATTATGGATGATTATTTTCGTTTGCTTACAGGGGTAAATGTTAAAAGGATAGAAGGGCTTCACCCTAAGGATAAAAAGATACTTCTGGCAGTTTCCATTGTTTCTCAATACTACTCTAAGAAGATAGCTCAAAAGGAGAAAAAGGAATTTGAAAGAGTATTTTCTAAAAAAGAACTGCCCCTGAATGTGCCTACTTATTATGTAGGGGAGGAAAGAGTAGATTTGGTTGAACTTTTGCCCAAGATAGGCGTGGTTTCTGCAAAAAATGAGGTACGTCGGCTTATTTCTCAGAGAGGAATAAAGAGGCTTTCAGAAAAGGCTACCATTGTAGTAGAGGAAAGATGTATAAAGATAGATAAGGAAGTGACTTTAAAAGTGGGTAAGAAAAAATTTTTGAAATTAGTAAAAAAAGATGAGGGAGAGGCGGCGATTTTATAGGGTGAGAAGAGATACCTTAGCAACATTATGCAAAGAGGATACATTAACTCCTGTAAAAGTGTATGATTTAGGAGCGGAGGGAGCGGGCCTAATTTCTTTCTCTCCTTTAAAAATTAATGAGAAGGTGAAGCTTCTTTTTCCTTATAAAGAGGAGAAAATTCTGTTTGAGGGAAGAATAGTCTGGGCGAGAAGGGAGAAGAAAGAATGGTGGGCAGGAATGCTTTTTTATCGGCCCCGATTTCTTCTAATCTCTCCCCTAATTTCCTAAGTGAGGAGGTAAGATGAAGAAGATATTTTATCTTTTGGGAATAACTTTCCTTTTTTCCTTAAATAGTTGTCAGAAGAAAGAAAAAGAATTGGTTATTTGGCATTGGATGGCAGACAGGCAAGAAGCATTTGAGAAACTGGCAGAACAATACCAGAAGGAGAAGGGATTTAAGGTAAGATTTGAACTCTTTTTTCCTCCCGAGGTATATAGTCAAAAAATTCAAGCGGCAGCTGCTGCTCAGGATTTACCGGATCTGTTCGGAATTTTAGGGGAGAAGAAGATTTTTGCTTCTTTCATAAAAGGAGGTTATGTTGAAAATCTTTCTTCTTATCTTGAAGAAAATAATCAAGAGTGGAAGAGAAGATTTATAAAAATAGGATTAGACTTTAATACTTTTGAAAAAGACAATCCTTATGGGGTTGAAGAAGGTATTTATGCCATTCCTATAGATATGATGAGTATTCAGTTTTTGGAGAATAAAAGGCTCCTTAAAGAGATAGGAGAAGAAAGCCCCCGGTATTGGGAGGATTTTATTCGTATAGCAAAAAAAGCAAAGGAGAAAAGCAAGTGGGGTTTTGTCTGTGGCTGGGGAGAATCTTGGTTTATTTATTGTCTGGTTACCAATTATGCTTTTAATATTATGGGTAAGGAAAAATTTTTTGCTACCTTAAAGGGAGAAGTTCCTTATACTGATCCGGATTGGATAAAAATATTTGCATTGTTTAAGGAGCTGAAGGAGACAGGTGTGCTTTTCCCCGGAATAGTCACCTTAAACAATAAAGAAGCAGAACAATTCTTTGCTCAGGAAAAAGCTTTATTCAGTTTTAATGGTAGTTGGGGGATAAATACCTATTATCAGATAAATAAAAAATTGGAATATGATACCATTCTTCCTCCACGTGTCTCGGATAAATTTCCTTTACGAATCTGGGCAGGAGCGGGTTCTTCTTTTGTGGTAAATAAAAATTCTCCTCTTAAAAAAGAGGCAATTGAGTTTCTTAAATGGCTTACCCAGAAAGAACAACAAGTTTTTCTCATTCGCTATACCCATAATCTTCCCTCTATTAAGGGGTGTGAGGATAAATTGGAAGGAAACTTGGTTAAATTTTTAAAGAATATGGAAAATGCTACTCATCCACGTCTTTGGCCTACTAATGAGAACCCTCGGGTGGTAGAGGCAATAAATACCGGGATTCAAAAAATTCTTGTGGGTGAAGCAGAACCAGATAAAATAGCTGAAGAAATAGAAAAGGTAAAGAAGTTAAATTTAAAGGAGAAATAACCTTGCACTATACCCTAAAAGAGGAGATTAAAAATTTTTCTTTTATTTTGCCAGCATTAGTTATTTTCTCCTTCTTTTATATTCTTCCCTTTTTCTACACCTTTTTGCTTGCTTTACATCAGGGCTCAGGTCTTTCCTCTTTGAAGTTTGTGGGGTTAGAGAATTTTAGAAGGCTCCTTTCTCCGGCAGGGGTAGTTATTCTAAGCGGAAGTATGGGGAGTATATTGGTGGTTGCCCCTCTTTTACGTTTTTGGAAAGAAAGAAAAGCTGCCCCTGAAGGAAGTAGGGTAAAAAGAATTATTTTAAGGATAGTAGGTATAGGAAGTATCGGGATAGGAGGCGTCTGTATATTCTATGGCTTTAGGGCGTTTTCAGAGATTTTTTCTTCTTCTGCTTGGGTTATAGATAGAGAGTGGTGGGCTTCGGTAGGACGCTCTTTTTATATTACTCTGTGGGCTTTAACCTTTCAGAATTTTTTGGCGTTTGCTTTGGCTTTATGTGTGGATAGAGCAATACGTACCGGTCAAATTTATCGAGCAATATTTTTTCTTCTTCCTGTTCTTTCGGAGATTATTATCGGACTTCTTGTAAGGAGCCTTCTTCTTCCCTATCCAGGGGTTTTACCCCACTTTCTTGAAAGGTTAGGTTTAGAGAGTTGGATAAGAGATTGGCTGAATGACCCTCGTTATGCTTTAACTACTCTGGCGATTACTCATTGCTGGCGAGGGTTTGGTTGGGGGTTTGTTATACTTCTGGCAGGACTTCAGACTATTCCTCAAACTTTATATGAGGCAGCACGTATTGATGGGGCCAATGGATGGCAGAGATTTATAAGAATAACTATTCCTTTGATGCTTCCTGTAATAGTTTTGGTGGTCATTCTTACAATTTTGGGAACGGTTCAGGTAATCGGTCTTCCTATGGTTTTAACACGAGGAGGCCCGGCAGGAAGAACCACAGTTTCGGTATTAAGGATTTACAATGAGCTTAAAAATTACCACGCTGGATATGCTTCCTCTCAGGGGATTATTTTGGGAATAATTTTAGTTACGCTTTCTTTTACTTTGCTTAAGATATCTAATAAGCTTAAAAAAATATGAAGTATAAAATTAAAAAATTCTTTCTTCTTTTTCTTGTGCATACTTTTCTTATTAGTGTGGCAATAAGTTGTATCTTTCCTTTTTTATGGATGATAAACTCCTCGTTTAAATCTAATAGTGAGTTT
>Ga0164318_10002084_pt1 | contig 18352 bp, 17 predicted proteins | sample GuaBasSedimGuay9_FD_113734 | JGI IMG/M metagenome (GOLD analysis project Ga0164318, IMG submission 113734) | Subseafloor sediment microbial communities from Guaymas Basin, Gulf of California, Mexico - Guay9, Core 4571-4, 0-3 cm | ecosystem: Environmental > Aquatic > Marine > Hydrothermal vents... | reverse complement strand
CGCCATTTTTTGTTTGACAAATCCAGGATATCGATATTATGGTGATTAGCAATTTGGCACTAACTTAATTTAGCTTCAACAAGGAATCCGCTATTGCCTTCTTCCGGCTTCACCTGAAGTCGCCTGCCGAACTCCGCCCGGGTTGGCTGAGCTGAAAGCCAGACCTAAACTCCTAAGCTGTTTATTAACGGCTGATAAATTATTCATAAGCATATCAATTGCTTTTGGTTTTAAAAGCGCCGCCTCGCAGTTGTGCTGCTGTTCTCCGGCCCAAAATGGGCACCTGGCGCATATTGTCCTGAAGACCACATTTAGAAAGGAAAGGAACATGACCAAGCATATCAACTTTTGCCTGGTGGCCTTGGTTTTGGCCGGTATGACGCTTTCGGTTAAAGTGATTCCGGCGCTGGCCGCCCCGGTTGAAGCCGAAATCGAGCTCTTAAAAAAGATGCTGACGGATCTGGAAAGGAAAAAAGACGAGGAAATAAACGAACTAAAAAAGAGAATTGCCGCCTTAGAACAGGAAACCCAGAAATCGCCGGCTCCGCCTGCCGCGGCTTCGGAGGCTCCGCCCGACGAGGTTAAGGAGGTCAAACAAGAGGTGGCCACCCTAACCGGCAGACTGGAGAACTTTATTGAAAAACATAAGCTTAAGGCTGGCTTACGCATGCAGGCCTGGTATCAGTTTATGGAAGATGGTAAAGCCGCAGGCGCGGGCCGGAAAGATCTGGATGATTTTATGCTGCGCCGCTTCTATTTTTACCTGCAAGGGGAGGCCTTCCCGGGCTTTGGTTTCTTCGCCCATATTGCCGGCGATCGGCTCGGTCAGGATGGACTGGATCAGCCCTCCGTAGGTCTGGGGACCAGTATCGCGGTGCGCGATGCCTGGGTCTATTATAAACTGGGCGAGCCTTTGACCATCCAGTTAGGCCGGATGTATATCCCCTTCACCCGCAACTATGGCACCACCTCCACCTTTGGCCTGTTGCCGCTGGAACTGGCATTCAACCAGGGCGGGGTGCGGGGCGGCATCTTTTATTACAGCAAAGTGGGGCGCGACGATGGCGTGGTGTTATGGGGTAATCCCTGGGGCGGCCTGATCCAGTATCGCCTAGGTGTCTTTGATGGGGTTGAGGGCGCGGCTAACCCCGATGACAACCTGAGACTGGCCGGTCGACTATCCTTAAGTCTGTTGGAGCCAGAAACCTCCTGGTTTAATCAAGGCACCTATCTGGGACAGAAAAAGGTCCTGTCCCTGGGCACCGGCTTTGATTACCAAAATAACCTGACCCTAAATAACCGGCCCGATGAGAACAATCTGGGCTGGACAGTGGATCTGTTTTTTGACCACCCCATCGGCAAAGGCGCGCTCACCGCGGAAGCGGCCTATATTAATGTCAAAAATATGACCCAGACCCTCGGTTATAGCTGGCTGACGGCCGGAGAAGACGCTCAAATGTTTTATATCCAAGGGGGCTATCTCCTACCCTGGCAGTTGGGGCCGGGGAAACTGCAACCCTATTGCCGCTATGAACGCCTGTTTGTCAAAAACCGGCCGGACACCTATTTCCCCAGCTTTGGCCTCAATTATTATCTCAAGGGCCAAAAGGCCAAGCTGAGCGTCGATTGGACCCAGATCACCCAGGAAGAAGATCACGCGCCGAGCGGCAACTATAGCGGCGGCGATCAGAACCTGGTAACGGTCCAAGGGCAGGTAGGATTTTAAAGTGCCCATTGCCATTGCTTCTATGGGTCTCGTGATTTTGTTATACTTATAAGGAGAACCTAGATGAGTGTATGGAAAAATCTCTTTGCCACCCGGTGGGGCATCATTGGGGTGGGCTTGGTGATCGGGGTACTGGCCGCCCTGTTACAGAAATGGGGCAATCCGGGCAATATGGGCATCTGTGTGGCCTGTTTCGAACGCGATATTGCTGGTGGCCTGGGGCTCCACCGCGCCGCCGTGGTCCAGTATGTCCGCCCGGAAATCATCGGCTTTGTGCTTGGGGCCTTTCTCAGCGCTTATCTGTTTAAAGAATTTCGTCCCCGGGCCGGTTCGGCGCCGATCGTCCGGTTCGTGTTGGGAGCCATCGCCATGATCGGCGCCCTGGTCTTTCTGGGCTGCCCCTGGCGGGCCTTGCTGCGTCTGGCCGGCGGGGACGGCAACGCCCTTTTCGGCTTACTCGGTCTGGTAACCGGGGTGTGGATTGGCACCCTATTCTTCAAGCAGGGCTATAACCTGGGACGCACCCAGGTTACCTATAGCTCGGTAGGGTGGATCTTGCCGCTGCTCATGGTCGGCCTACTTCTGCTCCGGCTGATCTTTCCCCCGCTTCCGGAGTCGGCCCAAAATAGTATATTATTTTACAGTCTCAAAGGGCCGGGAGCCATGTATGCCCCGGTCATGGTCTCCCTCGCCGTCGGCCTGTTGATCGGCCTTATTTGCCAGCGTAGCCGGTTTTGCACCATGGGGGCCTTCCGGGATCTGATTCTCTTCGGCCAGGCCCATTTATTCTCCGGCGTCCTGGCACTCTTGGCCGCGGCCTGGGTCACCAATTTGATCGTCGGCCAGTTCCACCCGGGTTTCGCCAACCAACCGGTCGCCCATACCATGGAAATCTGGAACTTTGGCGGCATGGTGGTAGCCGGTCTGGCCTTTGCCCTGGCCGGGGGCTGTCCGGGACGGCAACTCTTCCTGGCCGGGGAAGGCGATGGGGATGCCGCGGTGTTCGTTTTGGGGATGATCGTCGGCGCCGGTGTGGCGCATAATTCCAAGCTGGCCAGCTCACCCCAGGGAATCGGGCAGTATGGGATTATCGCCGTTATTCTTGGCCTCCTCGCCTGTCTGGCGATCGGCTACACCATGCGCATCAAGTGAGATTGAGAGGTAATGTGATGGGCACCACGATCGACACGCGGGGGCTGTCTTGCCCCCAGCCGGTGCTGTTGACCCTACAAGCGATTAAGAAGCTGAATAAGGGACAAATTATGGTCTTGGTGGACACGGATACTTCCAAGGAAAATGTCATTCGGGCCGCTACTAGCCAAGGTTGGCAACTGACCGAGATGCAAAAAGAAGGCATAGAATATCAGCTTACCCTCACCAGGGACTAGCCATGACGTGGCTTGGCATTTTTAAACGCCAGCCGCGGCCCCGACCGGATGAGAGCCAGGCTGACCTGGGTATTTTGGTTTTTTCTCATACCAGCGAAGTTATCCGGGCCGAAAAGCTCCTGAAGACGGCCGGCTGGCAGGTTCGGGTGATGGGGCCGCCGTCGGAGATTCAGAGCGGTTGCGATCTGGTCATCGAATTTCCTCTGATCGAGGAGCTTAACCTGGTCCGAACCTTAGAGGCAGCTCAGCTCAGCCCTCTGCAAATAGTCCCGGTGAGCAGCCCCTTGATGAAACCTGTGAAACTTTTTCAGGTCAAGGACTTTGGCCGTTACCTGATGGTCCGGGCCGCCAACATGAAATTGACCGTGGACCAAGAATCCCAGGTTATCGTCAACGTCTCCGGGGGCGGCTGTCCCGATGTCCCCTACCTGGCGCAGGAGATGGTCGGGAAGACCCTGACTACGGCCCCGCGACCGAAAGAAATCGGCCATACCCTATGCGGCTATGCCCTGCAACTGGCCTTTGAGGAGATCATGCGGCAATGCTCGTGGTAGTGGGCACCATTCCAGTGCCGGATTTTCCCCTGGTCACGGGCCAAGTCACCCTGAACCAGGATCTGATCAACATAGGGGGATATCAGTTCCCAGTCAACCGCGGCACGCCAGCATTACTGGGAGCGGCCCTCATATCCTGTGAAGTCCTGGGTCAATCAGCCCCTTATGCCTATCTGGTAGGAGATCTTGGCCTGGGCGAGGGTAGCCGGCGGCTTTACAAATACCTAGAGGCTAAACTCAAAAAAGCCCATATCCAAACTCTGGTCTTTCATTACCTGCAACCCGATGTTGATTGGCATAACCGGGTGCTGTTCGCGGTGGCGGAGATGTCCCCGCGCCCCATCCTGATCGCCGACGCCGGGTTCATGTATGCTGCCAAAATGAGCGGACAGGCCAGCCACTACGATCTTTTTATCCCTGATGTCGGTGAGTTGGCCTTTTTGGCGGATGGACAGGCTCCACATCCCTTCTATACCCGAGGTTTTATCCTGCATCAGGAAGATCGGGTTCCAGAACTGATTGCCCGCGCCTATGCCCACGACAACGCCGCCCGTTACCTATTGGTCAAAGGGCACCAAGATTATCTGGCCACTGCCGAGGGTATCTTAGCTACTGTCGATCATCCCGTTGAACCCGCCCTGGAGGCCATTGGTGGCACCGGCGACACCCTGACCGGGATCGCCGCGGCCCTGGTCAGCACCGGCACGGCTATTGACCAGGCCGCGATCATGGCCGCGCAAGTCAATCGATTTGCCGGGCACCACGCCCACCCTACCCCGGCCACTCAGGTAGCCGAGATTATCCGGCACATCCCGGCGGCCCTGGCCCAAGCCAGGGGAACAAAGCTTTAAATCTAAGATTTCTTGGTCATCCCTGGAATGATCGCCGCTCGCCTAATTTCAAATTATCTGTCTGTGGTGATGGTTCGTCTAGCTATGGCAAGGTAAAGCTTAGGTAAACCATGACATCGCCATTGACTCAGGAGCAAAGGCAGCATAAAATGGTCATGACCAAGGGGCGCAATATTCAGCCCAAATTAAGATTGACTCCGGAGTCTGACTCTTTCCGGCTCTAAAGAATTTCGGTTTTTCTGGAGAGTTGGCTTATGGGTTTTTTCAGCTTTGGGGCCCGGCCCAGGCTAAAACTGGTAATATTGATAGTTATTATTGCCACTTATAGTATAGGCTGTGGTTTTACGCCGTTTTATGCCTTGGGGAAAAAGTTTGATCCCCAAAAGGCCTCCGAACTTATCAAGGGTCAATCTACCCGGGACGATGTCCTGCGTCTGTTCGGTAGACCGGTGGAAAGTAGCACGGCCGATCTCGAAAAGGCAGATTGGTGGCGCTATAATTATGTCTATCTGGGCAATCTGGGGATAGAACGCGCCGACCTGGAGGTCTACTTTAAAGACGACCGGGTAGAAGATTATCAGGTTAAAGTAGAGAAAAGTAGATATTGACGCCAACCAGCAGTTTAAAACCCAAACGGCCTATCGAATGCTCAGAGGATCACCGCCGACATTGTTCCGGCCCAGGAACTCACTATGTATATGACTGATACGCGTATCGATCACGTCTAAAACCGGGCGTGGTGGCACAAATACCCCCAAGGGTCTATTACTCGTATAGTTCCAGGGCCGTTCCACCGTAACCGTAGCGATCTTCAGATCTTGGCCTAAAGGATAGGAAAACGGCAAAGTGGCCAGAAAAGCCGAAGTGCTCACTAATGACCCCACCATAGTCACAGGCCGCACTAACAATAAATCCGGAACCGTTTTAACAAGACTGTCTGGCGGCTCCCGCAGCTCAATCTCCTGCGCCCAGCCAGGCCCCAGACCCAAGACCCCCACGCAGGCCATTATGGTTAACATTAACTTGAAAAATCGCATCCTGTTCCCTCCTTTGGGCCACGCTCAAAATTTAGCCTTTCGTTATTCATAGCGTAGCACGACGGTAGGATCCTGGTTGGCGGCCCGGGCCGCAGGATAAGTGCCGCAGACAATACCCAGAACGCTGGCAATCACCAGGGCAATGATTAACAGTTTCACCGAAAAAACCGGCGGAAAGCGAAATAAGTAGCTGATCAGTCTGGCCCCTAAAAAGCCTAAGATGGTGCCTCCCATGGCGCCGACCAGGCAGAGCAGAATTGACTCACATAAAAATTGCAGCTTAATTTCCGTCTTGGTCGCCCCTAAGGCCCGGCGTATGCCGATCTCCCTGACCCTTTCGGTAACCGAGACCAGCATGATATTCATGATCCCAATACCCCCCACCAGCAGCGAAATACTGCCGATCGTCCAGAGGATGTACTCAAATATCTTAATATTTTTTTCCTGGGTCTGGAGCAGCAGTTTCTGACTTCTAATCTCAAAACGATTGGCATCCCCGTAGCGCAACTGAAAATACCGCTCTAATTCGGCCATGGCACTGTTGGTATCTCGGGCCCGGACATAGAGGGTGCGAATTTCATTGGACTGAAACAGACGCTGGGCTAGCGGTAACGGGATTAGGATATCGTTTTTAACGTTCGCCATGCCCAAACCGGTATCATTTATAATACCTATAACCTTAAATAGATAGCCTTTGATGGCTAATGGCTCCCCCAGAGGATCTTTATTCCCGAAAATGCGGGCAGCCGCCATATCTCCCAATAAACAGACCTGATGCCCGGATTCCAGGTCCAGCTCCGAAATTGTCCGGCCTCTAGCATCCTGCAGTTTAAACATCTCTTCATAAGCGGGAAGAATGCCGGTCACATTCAACATTTCCTTTTTGCCGTGTCGATAGAAGTCAGTGGAATCGCAGATCTCGGGAGAGACGTCCGATACCGCTGGACAGAAACCCTTAATACCATCGATATCTCGGAGAGATAAAGTCTCACCCCTGGCCGCCGGTTTTTTTTTGTCCGACGCTTTAGAACGTTGCGGCCTTATCTGGATAACATCCGCCCCCAGCTCCTGGATAGCCTGATTGGTCTTTTGCTGGGCACTTTCCCCGACGGAATACATAATAGAAAAAGAAGCAATACCGATGACGATGCCCAAAATTGACAGACCGGTGCGCAGACGATGGACCCCCAAGCTCTGCCAGGCGGTGCCGATGATATCGCGAGGCAACATGTTAATCTGAACCCTCGACGATCTGACCATCCCGGATGATGATGGTCCGATCCGCATGAGTGGACATTTCCGGAGAGTGGGTAACCATGATAATCGTAATGCCGCTCTGGTGCAGTTCCCGCAAAATATCCATAATCTCGGTACCGGTCTTGGTATCGAGATTACCGGTCGGCTCATCGGCCAGCAGCAGGGCTGGTTGCGAAGCCAGGGCCCGAGCAATAGCCACCCGCTGCTGCTCTCCCCCGGAAAGCTCGCCGGGCAGTCGTTCAGTTTTTTTACCCAAGCCCACTCGGTCGAGCATCTGCATGGCAATCTCTTTGCGTCTCGACTCCGGAATTTCCTGGTAGATGAGCGGCAATTCTACGTTACGTCTGGCGTTCAACCGCGGCAACAGGTTAAAAGACTGAAAAACAAAGCCGATATCGCGCTTACGAAGCAATGACAGCTCCTTATCCGACAAGCTCTCGACGGCCTGGCCGCGAAAAAAATAGTTTCCGGAAGAGGGACGGTCCAGGCAACCCAGGATATTGAGCAAGGTGGTCTTCCCCGAACCCGAGGCCCCCATGATCGTCACGAACTCTCCCTCTACCACTTCAAGACTGATGTCCTGTAAAATTTTTAAGGTAAACTCACCGGTGGCATAAGTCTTGTTAATGTTTGTCAGCCGCAAAAATTCCTTGATGTTTCAGCCTCCCTCCGCCAACCCGACCGGGATATAACGCAGAATCTTTTGCCCTGCCGCCAGCCCTTGGGTAATCTCCGCAGAGGTATCACTAGTGATGCCCACCTGCACCGGCTGAAAGCGCGGTTCCTTCCCGCCCAGCAGATAAACGCCGTATTGACCCTGACTTTTGACTAACGCCGAAACTGGCACCAATAAGACGCCTTTTTTCTCCTCCAAGGGAATTTCCACATGGGCCGACATTCCGACCTTAAGACGGGGACTGGGATTGTCTAACTGGCAACGCACATTATAGGTGTTTCCGGTCTCGGAACCCATTTCTGAAATCGATACAACTTTACCGGTAAATTTTTCCTTGGGAAGAGCGGGAATAGTGATCGACACCGGTTGGTCCGAATGTACCCGGAAGATGTCGAATTCGTCCACTTGCACATCAACCGTCAGGTGGCTCTGATCGTCAATGGTCATTAAAATCTCACCGGCCGTAACGTTGCGATTCTCGGAGAGAGACTTTTCCACCTGCCCCATTAAGGTACTTGACTGTCGTTTAACACTGACAATACCGGTATAGGGAGCCAAAATCTCCTTATGGGCCAAAGCCGCTTGTGACATCTGAAAAGCAATTTCCATGGCAATGAACTCGGAACGGGCCTTTTGCACCGCGTCTTGATTCCCTTTGGCTACCACATCGGCAAACTGGGCCTGAGCCCCGGCTAAATTAGCCCTGGCGCGTTCCAGTTCCAGCCGGGAGGTGTCTAAATCATGCTTGGAGATGGCTTTGGATTTATAAAGTTGCACATTCTGGTTATAGGTTTTGTCTTTTTCTTCGTACTCCAGGCGGGCGGTTTCCAATTGCGATTTGGAATTTACATAGGTCGGAGAATTTTCCCAGTTCAGGACCTCGTTTAATTTGACCTTGGCATCTAGATATTTGGACCTATCGGTCTCCAGCTTGGAAATTAGGTCCTCCTCGCTGAGCCGAATTAATAATTGGCCTTTCTCGACCCGGTCGCCGTCTTTAACCAGGGCCTCCTTGATCCGGCCGTCAATCAGACTGGCCACGTCCGCGGAATACAACGGCTGAATGGTGCCGGAGAGATGGAGTTTGGCAGTGATATCCCCGGTCGTAACCGTATAAACCTGATGACTACTTATTGGTCCCCGACTTTTTCGACCCCATAGTAAGAATAGCAGCAAAATCAGGACCACGCCTGCCGCCACTAAAAATTTTTTATTGGTAAAAATCTTGGGCATAAGACATCTTACTCAAGCATATGGCTAAACTTTAGTCGCCTACGGTAACCAACGCCCGGCCTAAGGCTTGATATAGCCGTTCCTTAGACAGGTTATATTGAATGATGGCGTTCAGCAGATTCAATTCCGCAGTTCTAAGATTTTGTTGCGCGTTCGTCACCTTAAGGTAACTGCTCAAACCCATCCGGTAGCGTAACTCCTCGATCTTTAGACTTTCCCGCGCCAACTTGATGCTGTTTTTGACAATATTGACCCGTTCCAGGGCATTTTTTTGGTTAATCACCTCGCTTTTCACCTCAAGCTCGATATCCTCCCGGGTCTGGTGCAGATTGGCTTCGGCCTGTTCAATGCTAGTCAAGGCCTGAACCTTCGATTCCCGAGTAACGCCGCCGTCAAAGATAAAAATCGGCACGTTGATGCGGGCGGTTATGTTCCAGCTCGGTCCCTTGGGCCGTTCTTCGATGGCCTCGGCGGGGTTGCGCCCCGTAACATTATAATCCCAACCGCCCGAGATATTCAAGCTAGGCAAATAGGAATCATAGGTTGACTTCAAACTGATCTTGGCCGATTCCAGGCTTAAGCGCGCGGTCTGCATTTCCAGGCGGTTTTGCACGGCCTCTCGGACACAGTTCTGGTATTCGAAGGTTTCCGGGATATAGGTCAACTTGTCGGTGGGAATAATTTCTAGTTGCTGATCTAAAACTAAGGTGTTACGTAGAGCAGCCAGAGCGTTTTCATAAGCTCCCTCATCGGCCTTCATGGTTTGGTTAGCATTGTCCAGCTGCACGCTGGCGGTCAACACATCCACCTCCGGCACTCGGCCGGCTTTTAAACGCTCCTGGGCAATGCGCAGTTGTTCTTGGGTCTGCTCCACCAGGGCCCGATCTATGATCATGGTCTCGCGGGTCCGTAGGACCTCATAATATTGGGTATAAACTTTGACGACTAGCTCTTGGCTGGCCAGAACATATCTGGCCTTGGTGTCAAGCAGTCTAATTAAGGCCTGCTGCACCGAACGGCCAATCGCGCCGGAAAGGTCTAAAGGCATGTCCAGACTAATATCAAATCCCCCGGACCAGCGATTGACTACCCGGGGAAAGGCTTCCAATTGATTGGATAGACTATGAGAACTACTGACGCTCCCCCTTATCTGAGGAAAATAGCCCCCCTTGGCGGCGCGGTAGGCGGAAGCCGCGGTGGTCAGAGATCGCCTGGCAGTCTGCAAGTTACGGTTGTTTTTTAATGCCAGTTCAATAGCCTGGTTCAAGGACAAGGGCAGTTTACGTGGCCCAGTCAATTTTGGTTCCCTAAGGGCAGCCTTAGTCGGACTACTAAGTGTCACTATAAGATACAATAGGCATAACGCTATCAAAGTGACTCTTGGTAGAATTAACATTATGACTTCCCTAAAGTAATATACCACTAGCTCATGCTTAACAGCGGCTGAGTTTCGGCTGCAACCTGGTCTTGTCCATAATCAATGTTTTGGTCCCCGATGTTATCACACTAAAAAATGTTTTGGCAAAATAAATTTGGCATAAATGGCCGGCTAACTCGGGCCATTCCCTTTTGCTTTTTGTCATCAAAGGGTCCAGTCGCTGAGCAACGAGGCTTTTGCCGGACTCCGTCTTAATAAGGTCGACATCTCTGCCTCAGTACCCAAAAGAGCCGGGCGGCAAAAGTAAAATCTGACACGGCGGGTATTTATGGTTGGAATTTAATAGTAATACACAATATTTACCCGCGCGGCATTAAGCAGGGAAAGTGGGTATGAAAGAAAATATCTCGTCTAGGGGTAGATTCTGGGGAATTCTAACTTGGCGTTTTCCTTTTTTATCAACGTCTTAACTTTTTGGGTGGCTAGGTCCACTTCACAGATTACCCGATCTTGGCCCTCGGCCTGGCTGAACACCAGCTTGCGGCCATCGGGGAACCAGGCGGGATGCCCGTCATCTGGCCCCTTGGTAATCTGTTTGGGGTCCGAGCCGTCCACCTTAACCACCCAGATGGTCTTACTTTGCGCCTTCGGATCCCAGGCCGTAAAGGCGATTTGATCTCCCAGCGGCGACCAGCTCGGTTCCGTGGCATAAAACTTTTTAGGCAAAAAAGTACTGGTCGTTTTTTTCACAAGATCTCGGATCTTCAAAACCGCCATTGGAACCTTCAGATAAGCATAGACAATTTTGGTGCCGTCCGGGGACCAGCTCGGGTAGAGTTGCGGGCTATCGCCCTCGGGATCTAAAAGAGTACGTTTTTTCTCCTGTAGATCCATAAGATATATTTTAGGCTGATCTTTCTTGGTCTGAGCCGCGGACCAAGAAATAAAGGCTAACTGCTGGCCATCGGGAGAACACATGGGATATTCATCATTGGCCGAACCGTCCGACAGCTGAGTGCGTTCATTAGTCTTGAGATCAAGTCGAAAGATTTGCGGAATCATGCCCAACTCGGTTTTGGTGAACTCGGCAAAGAACAAACTGGCGCCATCAGCCGAAAAACTGGGCATTATGGCCCGGTTAGTCTCGGTCAGTTTTCGACGCTCAGTGCCATCCAGTCGGGTAAGACCCAGATTAAATCCTTCTTTAGCAGAAAAGACCTGGAAGACTATCTTCAAGGCCCCTTTACTCTGGGCCGGCAGGGGCAGAGCAAGAAATAAGGAAAATAAAAGGCCACAGGTGCAAACTATCCCTAGCCGCCGGACGATGGTCGCCATTGATTCCTCCACTTCTTGACTTTGGCGATGGTTAACGGAAGGTTGATCCGGTAGAGGCGCCTAGTCGTCAGGGCCGCCCACCCTTAGGGCAGCCCTGATGACTGGCAAGTTTAAGGCTGGTTAGAGTTCAGGCTTCTTAATCTAAATTGAAATCAACATTTGCAATATTGAGGTCGCTGGCGCCCATACAAATGGGGCAAGGGGTGCAACCACAAACATGGAACCAGCCATAATCATTGTCCCCGCAGACCTTGGCCTTGGGCCGATAGAAGGGGCAGATATCGGTAGTGTAGCAACAGGTGTAATAACCACAGAAATCCGTGGTGGTGCTGCACAGAACAACGCCACAACCATCGTCCAGAGTGACGGTCCCACCAACATCTCCCCAGATATTGAACAGTGTCACTCGACCACTAACACAAACCGTCGCGGCCTGGGCCATAACCGGCAGAGCCAACATCAAGCAAATGGCTAACACTACAATCTTTTTCATCTTTCTCTCCTTTTTGAATTTGGATTAGGGTTGTTAGGTTTAAAATCAATCCTCAAAACCACTGTGTCCTACTTAATGTGCAGCGGTTCCCGTTTCTCACCCCCTTTCCCACGCCGCCTCAGCACTGCGGCTTTAACTTTTTTTCCGGCGACCAACTACACATAGACCCAACAATCCGCCGCCGAACAGCAGCATGGCGGGCGGCAACGGCACCACCACCGCCGCGATATTAGGTTCTTTAATATTAATGGTCGCCTCCACCCAACAGGAATGGTCAAAGTCACCTATTTCATTCCACCATTCCATCTCATCAACGAATTTCAGAGACAAACAGTATTTCCCGGTAACCCCGCCCGTATAGGCCAGTGGGTTCAAAAAGTGATCTAACGCCAAAGCTGGGTCAGCTTCGTCAGACATGTTGCGCGGCGGGACAGGACAGTTTAAGAAACTTGATGCATCTGAGATAACATAAAGGTTTCTCTGGAAAAAAACATCATTATAACGGTATGCCATCCAGGTCCAGACCTTCATATCACTGGCAATATCAGGCCCACCACAGTTGATATCGATCCAAATCTCGGGATCAGTAAGAGCATCCTCCCTTATCCCAGGTTCAAAATAGGTCCGCATTTCCATCCGTTCCCCGGCCTTAGCCGTGATCCCTGCGGATTCCACGTGCGCCCAGAGGGAAACGACATCAAACCTCGTGGTGAAGCTGGTAGTCTTGCCGAAGCCATCTGAGTCCCAGGTGACGATCGGTTCGGAAACGGAGATTCCCCACTCACTTCCGGCTAGATTAGTTTCGGATCCATTTACCCAAGTTGCCGTAGTACTATCAACCCAGGTTCTAGCGCCAGTGTGTACCAGGGACCCATGCATAACTGGACTACCACCTACTTGGGCTATTACCCCTGGAGCTATATCGTGCTCAGAATCAGGGTAAAGGTTAATCTCATAGGCCAAGGACCAGGCCGGATAACATAGGCAGATCATCAGCCCCATTATCACTGCCAAAAATCTTGGTTTCATCATCCTCCTTCCTCCTTCCTCTTAAGAGGTTGTTTAATATCTTTTTATTGCTCTTTATCCCGCCGCCCGCCAGCGGTGACTCGGTTTCTTATCACCGGTGGGACCTTCTTGCGCTAACCTCCTTCCTAAGAAATCGTGTTAATCTCCCATTTATTAATAATTATCCTTTTTACGGTTTTCTTCTAAATATTTTTATTAATTATAATGCAATTTAGATACCAAATAATGGTTATTATTAATTTCCTCTAAATTCTTTGAGTTAGCTTAAAACCAGGTCCTTCTTGATAGATCATTGTTAAGAATTTTTGACATTATGTTTAAGATAATAGACCTTCGCGGTTATTATAAATGGAGCACTATAAAGTTCTCTTATATTTTAGCTAAGGAAAGCTATTAATTTATTTAAGGCTAGCCGCGGATTGGAAAATCACAGACAGTGGCCCCCCGACTAAAGATCATCGGCAACCGGCCGGTAAGGAAGCCCGGGGACAGACCATGGTTGGTTTCGATGCTGAACGGACCCGGAAGGGGCCAGGACCCGGTTTTAGCCCTGCAAATCGGCAGGGAGTTGGCTATTGTCCCCTACTTATGATGTTTGTGATTAAAAATGGAAAGCGGGGTGGAAATAGGGAAAGGAATTATTTAGTTATTATTATAACTAGTTATCGGGAGTTAAATTTTTTTTAACCCATGCTCTCAGAGCGTCGCCAAGTTTAATAACTCACCAGTCCGGCATATTCTTTCCCTATCCTAAAAATCAGGAAAATTAACGCGCGATGCCTATCATACATTATCTTTCGGTCCGTAGGACGCGCCCTATGAAAGTCATTTACGGAAAGACCTGCTTTCTAAATAATCAGCCCAGTCGCTCATGAGCCTTCGGCTCTCTCCAATAATATGAAGAGTGGGTTCGCGGGCAGTGCTCACCTTACTCTTAGCATACTCTGAACTTTGAACCTTGAACTGTTCTTAACAGCACCTTTGCTCAGAGTTTGCAGATGCCGTGGATGGAGTCGCAGGCTTGGGCATAGAGCCGCTCAATCCAGTCCTCATGGCGCAGAGAGGGGGCCAAGACCGCGCCCGCTTCTGTCACAGCCGATATTTTGGCCAACCGCCGCAGCAGACGGTGCACCGAAGTGATGTAGGTGGCATGACTCCAGGTTAAGGGGGAAACGGACAAGGGCTCCCCGGTCACAGCATCGCTCTGTTCCAGCAGATAATCGGCCAGCCACAAGGTACGGATAAACCAGGGGTTGCCGGGCAGGACGAGGCTGACCCGATGATAGGGATCATCCTCGTAGCGGGCCAGGCCGCCGGTCTTGGTCTTGACCCATAACTGGTCCTTTAAGGCCGTCATGGTCGATACCAGCCGGGGATCCTCGGCGGCATAGAGACCGAAGGCAAATAATCCCCAGCGGCTGGCATCAAAGGTCACGTCCACTTCCAGCTTTCCGGCCGGATTGCGGTAAATCATCCGGGTGAAGCGGCCCGATTCCGGCTGCTACAGGTATCAATCTTTAAACGGATTATCCAGCATAATGGTCTGTTCCCGATCGGGGCCAACGGAGATGATCTGGATCGGCACCCCGACCAGGGCGGTAATGCGCTCCAGGTAGGCCCGAGCCGCGGCCGGAAGGTCGGCATAGCGCCTAATCTGGCTGATGTCCTCCGACCAGCCCGGAAGTTCCTCAAACCGCGGCTGACATTTTTCCAGAGTGCCCAAAGAGGCCGGGACGCTGTTCAGGCAAGTGCCGTTCAATTCGTAAGCCGTGCAGATCTTTAAGGTGTTAAGGCCGGTCAGCACATCCAATTTGGTAATCGCCACTCCGGTCAGACCGTTGAGACGGGCGGCATCACTTAGAACTACGGCATCGAGCCAGCCGCAGCGGCGTTTGCGGCCCGTGGTGGCGCCGAACTCCACCCCCTGGACTTGTAAATGTTCGCCTACCGCGTCAAGACATTCCGTAGGGAAGGGTCCGCCGCCCACCCGAGTGGTGTAAGCCTTGACAATGCCAATCACCCGGTTCAGCCGGCCGGGGCCGATGCCCGCCCCGGTACAGGCGCCGCCGGCCACCGGGTTGGAGGAAGTGACAAAGGGATAGGTGCCGTGATCAATATCCAGTTGGGTGCCTTGGGCGCCCTCAAAGAGGATATTTTTCCCCTGACGCTGGGCCTGGTCCAGCAGCACCGAGACATTGGCTACCAGTGGCTGCAAGCGCGCCCCCATGGCGGTGTAGGGCGGCAGCATATCCTCCGCCTTCAGGGTCTGATCATTTAACAGTTTTGCCAGATAAAAATTTTTCTCGGCCAGGTTGAGTTCCACTTTGGCCTTCAGGGCCTCCGGGTCAATCAGGTCGATCACGCGAACGCCGTGACGGGCAATTTTATCTTCATAACAGGGGCCGATGCCGCGTCCGGTGGTGCCGATTTTGCCCGCGCCTTTGGCCCGTTCCCGAGCCAGATCCAGGCGTTGGTGATAGGGCATGATGATATGGGCTTTTTCGCTGACTTGCAGATTTTCCGGGCCGACCTCAATCCCCTCGGTCTTAAGGGTGTCGATCTCCGCCAGCAGGACCTGGGGATCGATAACCACGCCATTGCCGATCAGGCATTTTTTCCCAGGATGAAGAATACCGGAAGGAATCAGATGAAAAATGAATTTCTTGCCGCCTACTACCAGGGTATGACCGGCATTATTGCCGCCCTGATAGCGGACGATGAGCTCGGCATATTCGGCTAACAGATCAACGATCTTGCCCTTGCCCTCGTCGCCCCACTGAGTACCCACTACCACAACACTGGCCACCACGCCACCTCCTTTTTGCAAAACCATCTTTTTGTAAAATATTCCACCAGGCTTGTCAACTGCAAGGGGCCTATTTTTCGGTTAGGGTGGCAGCTCCATCCCAGTCGGGGGGTGGCGGGACCTGAGCATATTGCTGGCACCGGGCAAGCAACAGCTGAGCCGGGCCATCCATAGGTTGCCGGTTTAAGCACTCGGTCAACAGATTTTTGGCCAACTCCCACTGGCTTTGCCTAAAGGCGGTCAGTGCCTGGTGAAAAATCTCCAGGAATTGGGCTGCCGCCGCCGCGGGCGAGCCCTGGCCGCGCAGCTCGAAGATGCTCACCGGGATGTGCTTGCCCTTTACCCGGACCCGATCGACTTCTCGTAGAATAAAGGAGTTTTTCAGCTGTTGGGCCGTAGCTTCGCTGATCAGGATTTCGGTGCCATAGTATTTGTTAAGGCCCTCCAAACGTGAGGCCAGGTTGACGTTATCGCCGATCACGGTGTAGTCGAATAAACGCTCCGAACCCATATTGCCCACCGACATGAGACCAGAGTTGATACCCACCCCGATCCTGATCTGGGGCCAACCGTGCGACTGCCAGTCCTGGCACAGTTGCTTGAGAGTGGCGATCATCTCCAGGGCGGTCCGGCAGGCCTGATCGGCCGGCGCCGGCATCTCCAATGGCGCCCCATAAATCGCCATCAGGGCATCACCAATGTATTTGTCCACCGTGCCGCCATGCTTGAAGACAATTTCGGTCATCGGGGTCAGGTAGGCGTGCAGCAGGTTAACCAGGGTTTCGGCCTCCATTTCCTCCGACAGGCTAGTAAAGCCGCGGATATCACTGAACAATACGGTCAGATCGCGTTTTTCCCCGCCGAGACGCAATTTCTCCGGATGGTGCAGCATTTCATTGACCACCTCGGGAGCCACATAACTCTGGAAGGCCGCCCGGATGCGCTTGCGCTCCCGTTCTTCGGCTAAAAACCGCATAATCGTCACGCCGACATAGACCGTAGCCAGACAGTTGAGCGGGTAGATCATCTGGAGATATAATCGCTGATTCGCAAACAGATAGAAGCCGGTAACGGCATAAACCACTATCACTCCCAGGAATAACAATAGACCGCCTGCGGCCCGCAGCCGGGGCAACCACCAACCCAGCAGCAGGCTCAAAGCGATCATCGCCACCAGGTCAGGTTGCCATACTCCTGAGGCTCTGGTCAGATAATCCTGCTGTAAGATGTTGTCAATGATGGTAGCATGGATTTCCACGCCAGGAAAAACACTTACGAACGGAGTGACCCGGATGTCATAGATCCCGACCGCAGTGGCACCGACCAGCACAATCCGGTCCCGAAAGACCTCCAGCGGCACTCGCCCTTCGACCACATCGACAAAGGAATAATATTTAAAGGTTCGGGCCGGTCCCCGAAAATTGATCAGAAAGCGGCCATAGTTATCTACCGGAATCTGCCGATTGCCCAGTCGCACCTGGCTGACGCCGTGCTTGGAGATAGTTATCCCTAAGGGCACGTTGCCTAAATATTGTTGCAGGATTCCCAGCGCCAAGGGTGCCGTCAATTCCCCCTGGTACCTGATCACCAGCGGCAACTGGCGGATGGTGCCGTCATCATCCGGCATAGCATTGAAATATCCGGCCCGGGATGCGGCGGCCATCAGCCGGGGAATATTGGTTTCGATCTGCGGGGCGGTTAACAGCGGGAACCGTCGTGCCTCGGGTGATCGCCAGTGCACCAGATTATAGGCCGAAGATTTGAGTAACTCCGGCGAGATCTGCATTTCCAAATCGCTTCCCGGGGCTGACTGGCCGCCCAGCCCGGGGAAGTAATACCCCAGGACCACTGCCCCTTGTTCACGCAAGGCCTGGGCCAATTCGCCGTCCGGATCCACGACCTTTTCCTGCTCCTGGAGCCATTTCTGAAATCCAGGCGGCCGCCAGCCTCGCCGGTTAACTTCCGCCTCAAATCTTTTCAAGACTCGCCGACCGGACTCTTCCTCCTGTTCGGCAAAAATCATGTCAAAGCCCACCACCCGGGCCTGAGCCTGAGTCAGACGATCCATCAGCCGGGTAATCTGTCGCCGCGACCAGGGCCAGCGCCCCAGGGCTTGGACGCTGTCATCATCTATCGCCACGATAACTACTTCGGAGCCGTGCGGCACCTCCCCGCGCATCTGGAACAGCAGATCATAAAACTTGAGTTCGATTAATTTAACGAAGTGGGGGTCCCAGGCCATGAACAATAGATGGCCGAGAGTTATCCATATGGTGAGGTTCAGATAGCTGAGTCGGAAAATTTTCCGTAGGGGGGGCCACATTACCGAAAATTTGTCCTTTTACGGCTAATTTTTAGCTCCATCGGTTGGACAGACATATCTCCCCGCCCCAGCTACGGTTGCCCCGGGATTCCGGCAGACCGGGGTTTGAAATATCAGATTAATTATGGATAACTTAACGAAATATGCTTAAATTTACTTTTATTACCGTCTTTCGGGCCATTGGATATTATTGCCTATTATTCATCCGGAAACTCCATTATTGCCCCTCCCCGCTGGCGGGGAGAGGGAAAACTTAAGGTTTCTGG
>Ga0164318_10002083_pt1 | contig 18359 bp, 12 predicted proteins | sample GuaBasSedimGuay9_FD_113734 | JGI IMG/M metagenome (GOLD analysis project Ga0164318, IMG submission 113734) | Subseafloor sediment microbial communities from Guaymas Basin, Gulf of California, Mexico - Guay9, Core 4571-4, 0-3 cm | ecosystem: Environmental > Aquatic > Marine > Hydrothermal vents... | reverse complement strand
AACAATCTTTGCACCTAAAATTCTTCTAAATAACCCGTTATTAATTCAGAATTTTATTCACAAATCTTATTCATTTCTGAATTTCTGTGTTTTATATCTTATATCGAACTCAGGTTATTATTTTTTTCTTCCCTGTAAATTTCAAAAACACAGGCAAAAAAGAATTTGCCAGTTAAACTAAATTTCATAACTTTACTGATATAATATCAATCAAAATAAAACAACAATATAATAAATAGAAAAACCAAACTTAAATAACACAAAAAAGATATATAAAAGGATTTTTTTCAACAAACCAGATAAATTACATTCATTTAATTAATACGGGAAAGGTAGAAAAATGAAAATCAAAAAAAAAATATCCTTAATATTTATAAGTATTTTTCTACTATCCATTATAATTATAAGTACGTTTTCATATATTATTGTAAAAAATATTGTCATAAACAATGCGATAAAAAATCTGGAAGCTGTTTCATTAGCACAAAAAAATTATTTAACAAATATTGATGGTCTGAATAAAGAAAGAGTAATACTTATAAGTAGCAGATCACAATTACTCAAAAGCCTGAAAAAATTCATCCAAAGCCCTCAAAAACAACATCAAACCACAATGAATGGTATCTTAAACGATGCATTGAAATCTATTCCTAATTTTACAGAGATAAGTGTGATTAATTTGAAAGGTATAATTGTTGCTTCTACAAATACTGAAAAAATCGGAACAAAAATACAACAAAATCATTGTTTTTTAAATGGACAAAAAGGGAATATAGACAGCCATCTATTTTTGGATGAGAATAAAAACTTAAAAATACATCTCTCAGGACCTTTAATTCTATACAAAGAGCTTATTGGAGTCTTATTAATAACAGCAACCGAAGATAAAATTTCAAAATTTTTTACAGACTACTCTCTGTTTGGAAAAACAGGTTATCCTTTTCTTGTTATAAAAACTGACAAAAAAAATAAATTTATTGTTTCTTCGAGACGATTTAATGGGAAACACACTAATTATTCATATGCGTATTATAAAGAGCTAGGTGAAATTTCAAAAAAAACTATTAATAAAGAAATTGGAACATACAAAACAATTTGTGATTATAAAAATCGACAAATGGCTGCTGTAGTAAATTATTACAATAAATTTAATATTGGATATTCAGTCAGAATAAGCAGAAATGAAATTTTAAAACCAGTAATTCGTTATAGAAATTTTCTTATTTTAATTTCTTTCTCATCAATTTTAATAATATTGATATTTATAATAATAAGTGTAAATTCTATTACAAAACCCATAATAAAGCTAACAAAGCTTACAAAAGAAATAAGTCAAGGAAATTTTAATCAAAAAATAGAAATTTCAACAAAAGATGAAATAGGTATTTTGAGTAAGTCTTTTAACTTAATGACAGATAATCTTACAAAAGATACAATTAAACGAGAACTTGTTGAAAAAAATCTCAGAGAAAGCGAACAAAAATATAGAACTATTTTTGAAAACACAGGAACTGCAACTATAATTATTGAAGAAGATAAAATAATATCCTTAGTTAATTCAAAATTCGAAAATCTTACCGGTTATACTTCTGAAGAAGTTGAAGGAAAAAAATATTGGACAGAATTTGTTTTTTCTGAGGATTTAGATAGGATGAAAAAACAACTTGATTTAAGGAGAAAAAACAATACTGCTTTAAAATCATACGAATTCAGACTAATTGATAAAAACAAGCAGATAAAAATTATTCTACTTAATATCGACATAATTCCGGGGACAAAAAAAAGTGTTGCATCATTACTTGATATTACAAAACATAAGTTGTCAGAAAAAAGGATTGAACACTTAAACACTGTATTACGTGCTATTCGAAACATAAACAAACTCATCACCAACGTAAAAGACCCAAAAGAACTTATTAATAGGGCTTGCAAAACTCTTGTTAATAACCACAGTTATTATCATGCATGGATTTCTTTATTCGACAAATCAAAAAAATATTATATATCTTCAGAATCCGGTATGGGAGATTTTTATTCTTCTTTAAAAGAGGTACTCAAAAATGGGAAGTTACCAAAATGCATAAATGAAGCATTGAAAAAATCAAAAATAAGTATTATAAAGAATCCAGTTGAAGAATGCCCTGATTGCCCATTATCAAAATTTTATGAAGATAGAGCAGCAATGGCAATGCGCCTTGAATATGAAAGAAAAATATACGGTATTATGTCTGTATCATCTCCAAAAGATGTTGTAGAAAGTGATGAAGAAAGAAGCTTGTTTAAAAAAGTTGTTGAAGATATTTCTTTTGCCTTGTATAGAATTAATTTAGAGAAAGAACGAGAATACGCTGTTGAAGCATTAAAAGAAAGCGAAGAAAAATTCAGAGTTCTGGCTCAAACATCACCAATGGCAATAATGGTTTACCAAAAAGATAAATGGGTTTACGCTAATAAGGCTGCAGAAAAAATATGCGAATACAGTTTATCCGAATTGAAAAATATGCATTTCTGGGAATTTGTTACACCTGAATTTCAAGATATTATTAAAAATCGTGGACAAGCAAGAGAAAAAGGACAACAACTCGGAACAAACTATGAGTTTAAAATAATTACAAAATCGGGACGAATTAAATGGGTTTATTTAAATGGCAGTTCTATTAAGATTAACAATGTCTTTTCTGGTTTCATAACTGTACTTGACATAACTGAACGTAAGAGAGCAGAGCAAGTACAAACGGTAATACATAACATTTCAAATGCTGTAATAACTACAGATAATGTTAACGAATTTATAACAATTGTAAAAGATGAATTAAATGAGATTATTGATACTTCTAATTTTTATGTCGCTCTCAAAAATAAAAATTCAGATACTTTAAGCTTATTATATCACAATGATGAGAAAGATAAAACAACTTCTTTGCCTGCTGGCAAAACTCTATCTTCTTATGTGATAAAAACAAAAAAAGCATTACTTGCATCTCAGGAGGTTAAAAACAAACTTGTAGAATCAGGAGAAGTTGAATTATTAGGGTCTTCATCTAAAATATGGCTTGGAATACCATTAATTGTAAAAGAAAAAGTTATTGGTATTATGGCTGTACAAAGCTATACAGACGAAAAAGCTTTTGATAATAAAGATATGGCAATTCTTCAAATAATATCTCATCAGATTAGTATTTCTCTTGAAAGAAAAAAAAATGAACAAAATTTAAAAGAAGCTCTGGAGAAAGCATTAGAAAGTGACCGTCTAAAAACCGCTTTTCTAGCCAATATGAGTCACGAAATAAGAACTCCAATGAATGGTATATTAGGCTTTGTCAATCTTCTTAATAATCCGGAAATTAGCCCTTCTGACAAAAACGAATTTACTCAAATAATTAGAAACAGTAGTAAACGTTTACTTGACACTATTAATGACATTATTGATATTTCAAAAATTGATGCAGGAGAAATAAAAATTTCAAATACCAAAACATCTATAAATAATTTAATGAATGAACTTTATGATTTCTTTTTACAAGAAGCAAATAATAAAGGATTGCAATTAATTTCTAAACCTACTCTATCTGAAGATAAAGCATTTATTTATACCGATAATGTTAAACTACATGCAATCCTTACTAATTTAATTAAAAATGCAATAAAATTCACTAAACAAGGTAGTGTTACTTTTGGATATTTTCTTAAAGGAGAGTTTATGGAATTTTATGTGGAAGATACCGGAATAGGTGTTCCTAAAAACAGACAAGAAGCAATTTTCAATCGATTCGAACAAGCAGACATTAGAGATTCAAGAGTTTTTGAAGGTTCAGGGCTTGGTCTTGCAATTGCTAAAGCTTATGTATTAATGCTTGGGGGACAAATTAAATTAGAATCTGAAGAAGAAAATCATGAAGGGGAAAAACCAAGTTGGTCAAAATTTATTTTTACAATTCCCTACAGAAAAAAGAAATAAAATTGCAATAAGATTAAAAATGAAACAAAATCGCTTCTCTATTTTTTGAAAATTGAACACAAAAATATAAAATGAATTAGACTATAAAATTTCAGAGATTCATTCCAAGCTGATTATTTATATTTTAATAATTGTTAGTACAATAAAAAAAAGGAGAACCCGAAAAATTCATAATTTTTCTACGCTTAAAAATTATCAACAAATTTGGTGTTTTTAATAAGCCTAAATTTGGGTACTTCTAATGCGGGCTTTACTTGCGTGAGCTCTCCGCCAGCTGGCGGTTTGGCTCCCGCTTTACTTTCCACTATCCATCGCTAATTCATGCAATTTACTTCGTTTTTGTATGAATAAAGTGGGTTAATAAACTGAGTTCGAAATATTAATTATTTTCAAAAAAAATACTAGCTAAATATACCTATTAATAGGTGTTTCATGAAGCAAGAGTTTATTTATACATAAAATAACTATAAAATTAGTTGTATAACTAAAAAATTAGTTGTATATTTGTTGCATGAAAGAATTAACTAAAGCAGAAGAGCAAATAATACAAATTCTATGGGAAATAAATAAAGGATTTGTAAAAGATATTATTGAATATCTGCCTGAACCGAAACCTGCATATAATACAGTCTCAACAATCATCCGTATTTTAGAAAAAAAAGGTTTTGTGTCTCACAAGGCTTACGGCAAAACTTATGAATATTATCCTTTAATTAACAAAAAGGAATATACTAAAGTGTATTTCAAAAATTTTGTTCACAATTATTTCAGCAATTCATTTCAACAAATGGTTTCTTTCTTTGCAAAAGAAGAAGATTTATCTTTAACTGAAATGGAAGAAATGAAAAATATTATTGAAGAGGAAATAAAAAAACAAAAAACTGACAGGCATGAATAATTTATCAATGTATTTAGTAGAAACTGCAATTTGTTTGGTATTATTTTATTCTATTTATAGAATTTTTCTTCAAAAAGAAACATTCTTTTTATTTAATCGGTATTATTTAATAGCAACAGCTTTATTATCATTTATTATTCCTGCTCTTAACTTCAACTTTAACGGTAATTCAGATGTAATTATATATAATAATGTATTAAGCACAGTTGTTGTTGGTGCCGATGGATTTGAGCAAATAGTCAGTAACAAACTAAGTACACAACAAATATTAACTTATTTGTATGCCTTTGGAGTTGCATTTTTCTTATTTCGTTTGGTATTACAAATATTTCAATTGCTTATCATTATAAAACAGAATGAAATAAAACACGCAAATAATTTACGATTTGTAATTACAAATAAAAACATTTCTCCATTTACTTTTTTAAACATTATTTTTCTGAATAGTTCCGGAATCTCAGAAAAAAACATGGAGAAAATAATAGCTCATGAGCAAGCTCATGTCAAACAACTTCATTTTATCGATTTAATTATTTTGGAGTTATTTACAATTGTTCAGTGGTTTAATCCGGTTATTTGGGTATATAGAAAATCGCTGAAAGAAGTTCACGAATACCTTGCCGACGAAGACGTTCTGAAACAGGGTTACGATTCTATTAACTATCAAAAGTTAATATTTAATTCAATTGCAGGTACTGAAAACTATGAGCTTACCAGTAACTTTAATTGTTCACTAACTAAAAAAAGATTAATTATGATGACAAAAATAAAAACACCTAAATCGGCAAAACTAAAAGTATTAGTATTATTGCCAATTGTTACAGTTTTAATACTGGCTTTTGCCTGTTCAAAAAATGACGATAAAGCAAAAGTTATTGAAAAATCTGCGACCATAGAAAACACAAATGACTCTGTTTATTATGAAGTAGATGAAATGCCTGAGTTTGAAGGAGGCATAAATGAACTGAGAAATTTAATTGCAACAAACATAAAATATCCTGAGCAAGCTAAAAAGGATGGTGTTGAAGGCAAAGTATATGTTTCATTCACTGTTAGTAAAACAGGTAAAGTTATAGATGTTAAAGCTTTAAAAACTAATCTACTAACTATTAAAGATTCTGCTTCTGATGAAAATCAAAAAACTGAAGCATCTTTGCTTGAAAAAGAAGCTGTAAGAGTAGTTTCTTCTTTACCAGAATGGAAACCCGGAAAAAATAAAGGAAAAGTTGTAAATGTTCAATTCACAATTCCTATTAATTTTAAACTGGATTAATTTTTTCACAAAAACATAGAACACAGATGACGTAGATTAAACAGATAATCGCAGATAAAAATCATCTGTGTTCTATTTTGATACCATTACTTGTCAAAATGAAAACTTCTCATTATGCATCACAAAAATTATTTATTAATTGTCTTTTCCTTTTGTAGTTTCGGCTTACAAGCACAAAGCGAAAAATATGAAATCTTATTTCTTGAGAATAAATTTGATGAGATTATACAATTAGCCGACAGTAATATTACAACAGGCAGTAAGCTTTCGCAAGATTATTTTTGGAAAGCAAATGCCTTAAACAATATTGGTAAATATTCTCAAGCCATAAGTAATTTAGAAACAGCTGTTGAACTATCCCCTACCGATATTGTTTTAAAAGAATTTTTAGTTAATCTTTATTTCGATAATGGCATGTATTTTAATGCTATGCCAATTATTGACACTCTTTTACTTAAGGATTCTACAAATTTCAATCTTTTAAGTAAAAAAATACTTCTATGTGAATTCAATAATAAATATAATAAGTCCATAACTATATTAAAAAAACATATTTTGCGAGATACAACAAACGCATTTTTTTTGCTTCACTTAGCAGATAATTATTATAAAATTAACAATATAGATAGCGCTATTTTTTATTATGATAAAGTATATAAACAGAATCCTAATAATATAAAAACAGCATATAAAATTGCTAAAATTTATTTAAAAGTCAATACAAAAAAGGCACTGCCTATATGTGATTCAATACTAAAAAAAGATAATTCAAATATACCTTTTATAAAAATAAAAGCTTATTCTTTAAAAAAATTAGGCAAAAACAGAGAGGCTCTAAATTTTTTTAACTCACTTGCCAGTCTTGGAGATTCTTCATTTTCCACAATAAAATACATCGGTATTTTAAGATATAAAACAGATGATTTTCACTTTGCTAAAACAACAATGGAAAAAGCAATGAAAATAGACAATTCTGATGTTGATTTAAATTATTTTTATGGCTGTGCTTTAGCTTTAGATACTGTTCATTACAAAATGATAAATACTGATTCTACAAATTCTGTTATAAGGTATAAATTATCATCAGATTCTATTTATAAAGTTAAACAAGAAGCTTGTAATTATATTCACAAATCAATTGATTTATTATCTCCTACTAAAACATTATCAATTATGTATTCGAAACTAGGAGAAATTAATAGAGAGCTTAAAAAATACAAAAAAGCTCTTTATTATCATAAACTAGCATATAAAAACAATCCTGAAAATTTAGACCAAATCTTCTTTATTGCATGTGTTTATGAAATAATAAACGATAAAAAAACTGCTCTAAAAAAGTATCAAGAATTTGCAACTAAAGTAAATGATAATCAATATAATAGCTATTATATTGAACTCGCCAATATCAAAATTAAATACTTGAAAGAAGATTTATTTTTTTCTGGAGATTTAAAATAATTAATCAACATTCCTTTAATAACACTTAAACATTATTAAAACACCTCCAAGACAAAAAAATGCTCAATAAATTTGGAAAAGTCAAAAAAAATCATTATTGTTATTATGGAAATATAATTCTTCTTATATTAATAAGATAATAATATTAATCCACTTATATTTTTATAAATCTTGCTAAAAGGCAATTTATAAATTCCGAAATAATTATTTTCGATAGATATTTACTTACTCTCTTATAGAGGGAAATAAACTCATTGCTCATGAAATACAAAAGCTATACATTAAAAAATTTTAAAGATATTCCACAAATAAGCAAATTGACAAAAAAACAATTATTTGATATTGAGGTTGTTGGAAGGGTACTGCCATTTAAAACTAATAACTATGTTATTAATAACCTAATTGATTGGGATAATTTTGAAAACGATCCAATGTTTATTCTTAACTTCCCTCAAAAAGGGATGTTAATTCCAAAATACTATAAAAAAATAGCCGATTTATTAACAAACGAGGCAAGTAAAGATACAATAGCAAAAGCAGTAAAAGAAATCCGTTTACAACTAAACCCGCAACCAAATGGACAATCTCATAATGTTCCCGTATTTAAAGGTGAGAAATTACTTGGCGTTCAACATAAATATCGTGAAACAGTATTATTTTTTCCTACTCAAGGACAAACATGCCATGCATACTGTACTTTCTGCTTCCGTTGGCCTCAATTTGCCGGTATAAAAAAATTAAAATTTGCTGCAAGCCGAATTAATCTTTTAATTGATTATATAAAACAACATCCTTCAATTACAGATATTCTTATAACCGGAGGCGACCCAATGACTATGAATGTTAATATTTTTGAAAGATACATTAATTTAATACTTGAAGCAGATTTACCTAATTTAAAAACAATTCGAATAGGAACAAAATCACTTAGTTATTGGCCTTACCGTTTTACACAAGATGCTGATGCAAATAAATTATTACAACTTTTTGAAAAAGTAAATAATTCAGGTAAAAGATTATCACTAATGGCTCATATTAATCATCATACTGAATTAGAAACTCAAGAAGTTAAAAAAGCTATAACAAACATTCAAAACACAGGAACCATTATTAGATCTCAATCGCCATTACTAAATCATATAAATGCCAAATCGGAAATATGGCAAGAAATGTGGAAGCAACAAGTAAATATGGGAATAATTCCATATTACATGTTTATTGCACGCGATACTGGGGCTCAACATTATTTTGCTGTTCCTTTAGTTAAAGCTTGGGATATTTTTAAAGATGCTTATTCAAGAGTAAGCGGTATTTGTCGCACAGTAAGAGGACCAAGCATGTCAAGCAATCCAGGTAAAATTTTAATAAATGGTGTTAGCGAAATAAACGATGAAAAAGTTATATCTCTTAGTTTCATACAAGGAAGAAATCCCGATTGGGTGAATAAACCATTTTTTGCAAAATACGACGATAAAGCAATTTGGTTAAATGATTTAGAACCAGCCTTCGGTAAACAAGAATTCTTTTATGAAAAAGACTTCTTATTTGATAACAAAATTAATCTTTTAGCTTATAATATTAATTCGGAAGAATATTGTTGTAAAAAAATAAAAGAAACAGGAACGAATTTAAATTAATCATTAATTATGTCTAATAACAAATAATAAAAAAAACATTTTTGCAAACAATTTATTTCAACACAACTCTGTTTGTGCCAATCTTATATTCATTATTAAAAATTGTATCAATTATTAATTCATAATCTTTGTGATTATTAACAAAGTCAATATCATTTGTATCAATTATTAATGTTCTGAAATCTTTTTGTTGCTTAAAATAATCGAAATAACTATTTTGAATTTTTTTTAGATAATCTTCAGTAATATTTTGCTCATAATCACGCCCACGTTTTTTTATATTTTTTATTAAATTATCTGTAGTAAGATGCAGATAAACATATAAATCGGGTTTTGGTAATTGATTATATATTATATCAAAAATCTGTCGATATAAATTATATTCATCATCCTGCAAAGTAGATTTTGAAAAAATTAACGACTTCATAAAATAATAATCAGAAATAGTAAAACTCTTAAATAAATCACGATGAGAAAGATCCTTCTTCAACTGATTATACCTGTCGGCAAGAAACGATAACTCTAAAGGGAACGAATATCGATCAGGATTATCATAAAATTTTGGTAAGAAAGGATTATCTGCGAACTGCTCTAAAATTAACTTTGCATTAAACTTTTCGGCAAGCATTTTTGACAATGATGTTTTACCTGCTCCAATATTTCCTTCAATAACAATGTAGTCGTAATTCATTTATTTTTATGTAAAAAAACTTAATTATTAGTAATAAGTATATTCATAATTAATCTGCCGGATTTTTGAAATCCGGCAGATTTTAAAATTTTAGTCTTAAATAATCTTATTTAGGAGTAATTCCCATATTATAAAAAATAAAAGACCAGATATCTGTATATTCATCAATTTGTTTTGATGTTGGCATTCCACCACCGTGCCCCGCTTTTGTTTCGATACGAATAAGAACAGGCTTGTTACCTTTATATTTTTCCTGCAAAGTAGCTATATATTTAAATGAATGAGCAGGAACAACTCTGTCGTCGTGGTCGGCTGTTGTTACCATTATAGCAGGGTATTCAACATTTTCCTTAATATTATGCAAAGGAGAATATTTAATTAAATTGTTAAATTGAACAGAATCGTCGCTTGTACCGTAATCGCTTGCCCAAGCCCAACCAATTGTAAATTTATGATATCGAAGCATATCCATCACTCCTACTTCAGGAATAGCTGCTTTATATAAATCAGGTCGTTGATTAATAACAGCACCAACTAACAAACCTCCGTTTGAACCGCCTTTTAAAGCAAGCTTCTCAGGAGAAGTGTATTTTTTTTCAATCAAATATTCTGTAGCAGCAATACAATCGTCGAACACGTTTTGTTTATTCAATTTTGTTCCTTGCTCATGCCATTCTTTTCCGTATTCGCCACCACCTCTAAGGTTTACAACAGCAAAAACACCTCCATTCTCAATCCAAAAAATTCTTCTTGGCGAAAAATATGGGGTTAAACTAATATTAAATCCTCCATATCCATAAACTAATGTAGGGTTGTTACCATCTAACACAAGTCCTTTTTTATAGAAAATAAACATTGGCACTTTTGTACCGTCTTTACTCTCAAAAAATACTTGTTCGGTAACAAAATCATCAGGATTAAAATTAACTTCAGGCTTACTGTAAATTTCTGATTTTTTTGTTGTAAAATCATATTTGTAAATTACGCTTGGTGTAGTAAATGATGTAAAAACATAAAATCCAATATTATCATCTTTTTTTCCATTTATTCCACCTGTTGTTCCTAATCCGGGCAATTCTAATTCATAATCAAAAACACCATCAGTATTGTATACTTCAACTTTACTGTGAGCATCTTTCATATATGATAAAACGATTTTACCTCCAACTAATGAGCAACTTCTTAAAACATTTTCACTCTCAGGAATAAAATCTTTTCTTTTCTTCGTTTTAAGATTAATGCTTATTAATTTATATCTTGGTGACTCAAAATTTGTTCTTACCAACAATTTATTATCAATAACGTCAACTACTCCATATTCATAGTCAAATCCATCGGCTAACTTAACAAACTCTGAATTGTACTTTGTTAAATCTTTATAATATAGAGAATTCCCATCACCGGCTTCGCTTTCATATAAGAACAAGAATTTTTCATTTTCAGAAACACTTGCACCAAACATTCTTTTTGCATGTTTTTTATCTTCATAAATTAATTTATCTTCTGATTGCTCGTCGCCAATTTTATGATAATATACTTTTTGAAATACATTTGATTTTGTTAACTCAGAACCTTCTTTTGGTTCATCATAACGAGAATAGTAAAAACCTTTCTTATAAAACGAAATACCTGAAAATTTCACCCATTTAATATGATCTTCTAAATCTTTTCCTGTTTTAATATCTCTCACAAAAATCTCATTCCAATCGGAACCTGACTTTGCAATACTATAAGCAAGAAATTTCCCGTCTTTTGACACATCAAGTCCTGCTAATGCAACAGTTCCATCATCTGATAAAGTATTTGGATCAAGCAACACTTTTGCTTCACTATTTAAATCATCCTGAATATATAAAACACTCTGATTCTGTAAACCATCATTTTTAAAATAGAAATATTTACCTCCTTCTTTAAAAGGTGCAGATAATTTTGGGTAGTTCCACAATTCTTTTAAACGTTTATTAATTTTATCTCTATAAGGGATTTGTGCAAGATATTCGTTTGTTACTTTATTTTGAGCCTTAACCCATTCGCCTGTCTCTTGTGAATTGTCATCTTCTAACCAACGATAAGGGTCGGCAACTTTTGTTCCAAAATATGTATCAACTGTATCAACTTTTTTTGTCATGGGATAATTTAATCTTTTGTTTTGCTTATTGCATGATACAATGCCAATTACCAAAAACACAAATAATAATTTTTTCATCTCTGTATTTTTTAATTTATAATTTAATTATTTATAAAATCAATTTAACAAATATATAAAATTGCTGTTAGTTTATAAAGTTAAAAGTTCATAAAGTTAAAAGCTTGAGCCCACTCCGAAAAACCTTTTTTCAAAAATGCATATAAATCCATTAAAATTATATTGTTGATAATTAATGTTTTATATTTTATATAAATCATGTAAATCATTTTTTTGTCTAAAAACACTTTTCGGAGTAGCTTCAAGTTAACCCGAAAAATTCATAATTTTTCTACGCTTAAGGATTACCATCAAATTTGGGTACTTCTAATGCGGGTTTTACTTGCGTGAACTCACCGCCAGCTGGCGGTTCGGTTCCCACTTTACTTTCCACTATCCATCGCTAATTCATACAATTCACTTCGTTTTTGTATGAATAAAGCGGGTTAAATCAAAAAGGTTGATTATCAAGTATCAAAACAAAAAAAGTCTGCAAGATTTTGAAAATCCAACAGACTTTTTTTATCATAACAAATATTCAGAATTTATTTAGGCACTTCAATAATATCTTGTGTAATTACAGTTGCCTCTTCTCGCTCCATAATAAAAAATACAAAATATACATCTTCATTACCTACATGAGTTTTTGTAACCAAAAAAACAGAATTTGAATAATTATAACGACACCCATATTTATTGCCAAATTTATCATTTTGAAGATAAGTGTAATAATTGTACCCAGGGTTTTCGCGTGAAGCTTCATCATTACCTAATGATACAAGAATCTTATAATTAGCAGCAGATAATAATCCTTTATAAATTTTCAGAACATATTCAGAATTATTATCAGATGGTAAAGTGTATTGAAACCTTGTAACCTTACCTTCAACTTGAATAGCTGATTCCCATGAAAAATTTCCTAAGTTATCAATAGGTAATTTGCAAGTTCCCCATTTAAAAACTTTTTTATAAACGACCTTTGAATCAGGAAGAGAACCAAACTTTGACCAGTCACTTTCAGTTACACTCTTTACAGAACCTGTATTGTCGCCAAGATTAGCATCCTTGCTTGCACTTGGAGATGATAAAGAAAAATCCTTCATACGAAAAGTACTGTTTTTGTACTTATATTCAAACATTTTAACCTGATCTACCATATCAAAATAATATTCCAATTTTGTTGGAGTTCCCGGAATTACTGTTGCTATGACATAAGATCCTGATTTGCCAGCTAAAATTCTTTCAACAACTTTTTTTTCAGTACCATTTTGGTCAATTATGCGAGCATTACCATAATAATCATTTAATTCATAATCTTTACTTCCATGGTTTTCAATCTGAAAATAGAGAACTAATTTATTTCCAAACTCTTTACTTCCTTTGAATACTAGAAAGATATTTTTATCAATTTCAATAGATTTCCCGCTTTCTGACGTAGTGCTAGCTTGTGTCTCATCTGAACCTGGTAGAGGAGCAACAGCTTCATCTTTAGTTGGTTCAATTTGAGCTGCAAGATCCATACACTTATCATAACACTCTTTGCAAACAGTAGGAACAGAATATAAAACTCTTATTGCATCGTTGTTAAAACCTTGAGCATTTAGTGTCTTAGCTGTAGAAATAAAAAAATCGCAATTTGAATTGTAATATTCAATAATTTTAGTTTTACCTTGCTCAATAAATGCTTTAAACTGACCTTTACGAGTATTGATATGTTTTATTCCCTGAATATATGCTTTTGTTTCATTTTTTCCAACACCTTTAACTTCAACAGAAGTTTGACTGTACACTTTTCCGTCTTTATCAGAGATTGACAAATTAATACTTAAATTAACAGCATGCATTGGAGGAGCTGTTGGTGTAATTTCTTTAGATAAAACATCAACAGATGCATCCATAGTAAAATATGGATTTTTACCATCTCCTGCCATTCCATTTAAAGTGCATATTTGCTTCATTTTATTTATAAGCATTTTTTGTGCACTTTTAGGAATACTATTGTCTTTTACTGTTGGTGTAATAGATATTCGTGCAGCATCATCAGCTTTCCCTTCAACGTTTTGAGAAAAAGAAGTACCCGAATATATTATTGATACCAACAATATTAAAATTAATTTTTTCATATGCATATAATTTTATTTAATTCATAAATAGACAATTAAAGTTACAAGTTTAAAGTTTAACCCTGTAACATTAATGTAAACTTTTTATTTTTCACCAATAATCAGCCAGGCTTCACCTAAACCTCGTTGATATACTTTACAAGTTAAGCCAAAAGGATCGCCAGCAAGGAATTTACGTAAATTATTAACAAATTTCTTTGTATTCATTGCTCTTTGTTTTCCTTTTCTTTCGTAGAACATAGGAATTCTAACTTGCTCAAATTTTATAAAATTTTCAGAATTGTCAGAATTGCTGTATCTGCCTTCAACAGTATTATCTGCCATCCAATCATCAATAATATCCCCTAATTCTAATGTTTCTCCGTCATAATCATACTCTTCTTCGAGATCGACAGGAGAAGAATCCCAAACCTGAACTCTTACTTTAACCTCACGACCATTAGTAAACATATCTGTAAAATGTGCCATTAATAATCCGTTAAATCTGTCCATATGACTTAAAACAGCTTCTTCTAATAATAATTCAGGAGCAGCAGCAGTAGAAGGATTACCTGTACCTGATGCACTTGCGATATTTTTACTTGTATAAGCATCAATTCCATTGAGAGTAAAAACAATGTAATTTTGAGGACCACGTTTTTTTACTTCAAAGTCGAGATCCATAATGATATCTGCCTTTGCTGTTCTTTTCAACATATCAATTGGGGATTCTGCAAGAGAAGCTCCGGATTCTTTACTTGTCATCATGCTCATCTCTGCAGATGCTTGAGCAATATTTTTTAATTCTTGTTCTAAATCTTTTAAAGGGAAGCCTCTTTCGGCCATTATTCCACTCATTTTTGAGATAACAAGACGAAGAGAACCATCTCCTTGTAGAGCAGCTTTATAATCAGGCAAAACCACCTGTGTTCCTTGATTGTCAAAAGTCATTTTATAGCCGTGGCTAATACAAAAATGATCACTTGGCACAACCATAATGGTTGGTTTTTTTGCATGTTGCCCGAAAACAAGCATTGCTGCAAATAATGTAACTATTGTTAAAAATGATTTTTTCATATTTTTTAAATTTAGTTTAAAAAGCAGAATGAAAAATCAAACTGCTTTTTTGTTATTCATATTACCTTAATTAAAACAATAAAAATTAGAAACCATGACTCAAACTACGAGCAACGCCTTTTTCTTCAAGATATTTACGCAAATCATCGTAAGCTATTGAAACAATAACAGCAACTTTGTAACCACGTTTTACTCTAATTCTGTCTTTTCCACTTGGAGCGCCATCGGTTGTAACATTTACATATTGTAAATATTTACCTCCTGCAGCAAAAAACTCATCAAAAAATTCCTTATGAGTTTTATCTGCATCAGGGTCAGTAACAATTGCAGGAGTTTTATCGGCTCCACCACCTGCAGGTATTCCTCTAAAAATACATGCAGCAACTGCATTTCTTTTTGCTTTATAAGCAGCATTTTTAGCATTTTTATCAAAACCCCATACTTTGAAAAGTTTTGTTCCATCGTTACCTACTCCAAGGCATTGAATTTGATAGTTGAACTTACTATTGTATAATGCTTTTCTGTCTTTTCTTTTTTGAGCATCAGCTCCTTGAGCAAAGAAAAAAACTAATAGCAATGATACAATTAAACTTTTTATTACTTTATTCATCTCAGGTAAATTTTGTCTTTCAAAGCTTAGATGCAACCCACATAACTGTTTCTTTTTTTATTAAAAAACAATTTATACATCTCTGCTTTGAGTTAAAAATATTTTCATGTGGGATTTAATTTTTCTATATTAACTTAATATTAAAATTCTAATCTTAACCCAACACTGAAAGATGCACCTTCTCTATTTTGAAAAATATCAGTATATGTAGCATCATTACCACTAAGAGTTAAGGTATTTCCATCATCATCAAGAATATCCCCCACAGAATACATATTTAATGTTCCAAAAAGTTGAACATTATAAGTAAGGTTAGCTGTTAGACTTGCACCAAAATTAAGATAAATTGTTGAAAGATCTGTTTCCTCTCCATTTACAATAAAATCATCATGTGAAGCAGCTTCCATACCATAAGCACCAAATAAAGTAAGAGAAAAATTACGTGCAAAATAATATCCTTTTGAAATACCTACATCGTATCTTGTAAAACTTATATCTTCAGCTCCTACCAATATCGGAGTGTTATATTCTTTAGTTTCAGAACCAAACTCAGCAAATAGTTTTAATTGTTTAATACGAATCAATTTACCAGTAAATGTCCATAATAATGTTGAAACATTATACTCTGCTTTACCTGTAATACCTCCAATTTCACCTGAAGCATATCCCAAAGAAAGACCTATACCAAAATCGTTACGTTGTTGCATAAGCATACCTTCGTCAACTCTACGACCGGCAACCTGATAAAATTTTGAGGTCTCAGTTGAATGACCTGTAGCCATTTTTCGATTATCAATAACACTTTTTGAACGAACAACAGCTCTTCGCTTAGTAATCATCTCGTTTTTATCATTCATACGATATTCTAAAACAAAATAACGCTGGTCAAATTTTAAACCTTCTTTTAAACCTACTTTAGCACCTATTGGTTTTCTAGTATAAACAGGAACTTTAACACGGAAAGGTTCATATTTTCTTTCAATCATAAAAATAGCGCTTTCACCTCCAGTGCTAACTAATTGTTGAAATAATTCATCACGAGTTTTTTGAACTTTAGGAGCTAAAATCTGACCTGGATTATATTGAGATCCATCTGCTTTACCATTAACCTTCATTACAAATTTTAAAGGAAATTGAGTTTTGTCAAATAGCTCTTTCTTTTTTTGTTTAGTTGCTGCATCATCGTCATCATAAATCCATAATTGATCGTAAAGAACACCATATATAGAATCATTAAAATCAATTTTATATAAATATGCAGTAACATCTCCCATAAAACCATTTTTTATACGTTTTACCGGTTTAAATTTCTTCTTAGTTTTATTTGCAATAGCTCTTCTTCTTTTATCAACTTTATCATAATGTTCTTTCATTGTGATAATGTTTTTATAGGAAAGAACCAGAATGTGGCTATTGTTTACCAATGCTTGACCGGCGTCTTTTAATTTTGCCATACCAAGTTTGCTTGCCTGTGCTTTAAGTGCATCTTGGTCTGTAGCATTATACTGTCCTCTTTTATGTATAATCGTCATATCAAGAGTTCCATCGTCTTTTCTATCAAACCATTTTGCAACTATATCATTAGGATAATGATTATTAATAATCGTACTTTTAATTGTTTTTGGTGATTCTGAAGAAGAAAAATATCTGGTAGATAAATTGTTATCATCAAATTTTTCAGGGATGTTTACTTTTTCAATTGCTTGCTTTAAATCTGAAGAGTATTTACCCCCATTATCTAATAACATGTAAGTTAAAGCACTACGATTGTATTGTTCTGGGACTGCTTTGTCTTGAGCAAAAAGAAATCGAATACTAAAAAATCCAATTGCTAAAATAATAAGTAATAATTTTTTTTTCATATCAATAATTTTAGTTAAAAAAATTCTGTTAATACTATATAACAAATTTAAAATAAAATTTAAAAAATAAAAATAAAATTTCATTTAATAAACAATACAATTCATTGAATTATAGACACAATTGTAGGAAAAACAATTACAAATCTTAAAACTCACTGAATTACAATTAATTACAATTATGTTTTTTATTGCCTCAAATCATAAAAAATTATGACGCACATCATTTTTATATTGATTTCTTTTAAGCCTAATTATATTAAATAATTTTAATGGAATGATTACTTTTGAAAAGTGATTTTGTGTAAAAAATGTTGTGTGTTTTTTATATAGTCTGATTGTATAATTATTTTTAGTAAAGGTTTTCATAAATATTTTTTAGTAAATTGTTTTTTTTTTATTAATGGTTAATTAGGTATAAACACACACAACATAAAAAGAGATGCTAATAAATTAGCATCTCTTTCTTTTTGTGGACTAGTCAATAAGGCTCACTTTAAAATTCGGGTGGATTAAGCATAAATTTCAGAACTCCTAATCCATAAATTGAATATTTATGGGTTAAGAGTATTTGTTTGTATACTGTATTTATCGCAAATATTCAATAATTT
>Ga0164318_10002082_pt1 | contig 18360 bp, 11 predicted proteins | sample GuaBasSedimGuay9_FD_113734 | JGI IMG/M metagenome (GOLD analysis project Ga0164318, IMG submission 113734) | Subseafloor sediment microbial communities from Guaymas Basin, Gulf of California, Mexico - Guay9, Core 4571-4, 0-3 cm | ecosystem: Environmental > Aquatic > Marine > Hydrothermal vents... | reverse complement strand
CTATATCATACTAAACTATATGGAAGAAAACAAGTTAAAAATTGGGTGTGCTAAAAAGTTGTTGGTTAAACCTTAGCCCCCCTCTAAATCCCCCCAAATGCCAAACGCAGGAATTTGGGGGGAAGTCGCTCTCCTCCCCTAAATTCGACCGTTTTTTGTCGCATTTGGGGGAGGCAGGGTGGGGGCAGAACTTTCCAACAACCTTTGAGTGCTCTCTAAAAATTCGGTAACCGTCTAGTGAATCCGCGTCTTTACCTTTGGAAGAATTTATTACATCTGTCTATGTATCGGTTCGCTTGTTAAAGTTCTGGTATACTTGAAAGCGGAACCGTTCCAATTTGATGGTATTTCTTTTGTCGGCCATACTTCTTGTTTTGATGCAGTTCCGCTTATTTTTAAACTCATTTTGTCAAAAGTCTAGTACTAAGGTGCTGTTTACACAAACTTCTTGATACTACCTGTTGTCGCAATAATAATTGTGCCAAATTTGCTTAAACAAACCTTGGAAATCTTAAAGACCTCCGAGGCTTCAGTTTCAAACCCCAACTTTACACAAACTTCATCACCAATTATAATCTTCTCTGCTCGGGGGTGGTTGAGTCCCGGTGGGCTCCCCGGTCTTCAACATCGTTGGCGGGTCGCGTTGCGAGCCGCAGTGGGTTCGACTCCCATCCACTCCCGCCTTTTCTTAAGGCAAATGAAGACTTCGGAAACTTTCAAAATTATTGGAGATTTCCGAAGTCTTGACCTTTATGCTAATCAACTACTAAACTAACAAACTACCCAATGAATACATTATCCAAAGAAGAAATATTAAATAATTTAGTTGGGCAAATACTACGCATTGAGCAAATCGTCTGGGGACGCCCAGAAGATAAGTACTTAGTCCGTTACCAAGGACAACTTCAACTACCCTCTCAAGAAGCGTATGATAAATTAGCCCAATCCCTTGAGCCTCATCAAATCACCCCCTTATTTCGAAAACAAGATGGAAAACACATAGTCATCTTGCAAGAGGGACTATTTCACGGCAAACCCACCAAAATATGGGTAAATATTCTTCTGTTTGCCCTTACCGTAATTAGCGTGATCTTCGCGGGGATTTTAGCTAGCTACACTGGCCCTGTGACATCCGATTTAGCAGCTATGTGGGTCGCCGTTCAGCCCAGTTTAGGGCGAGCATTCGCCTTTACCGCCAGTTTGCTGGGCATTCTCTTAACGCATGAATTCGGACACTATTTTGCCGCCCGCAGCCATGGCACAGCCGTCACCTTGCCCTATTTCATCCCCTTCCCCCTCAACCCCTTAGGAACAATGGGAGCCTTCATTAGTTTGCAAGAACCTCCCAAGAACAAGCGAGTTTTGCTAGATATTGGCCTCGCAGGCCCATTAGCGGGCTTCATAGTCGCCGTGCCCATCACCATTCTTGGGTTATGGCTCTCATCGGTTGAAAAATTGCCCGCAATTATTCCCGCTGGTTTTGGCTTTGAGGGCAACTCTATCCTTTACTTGCTTCTAAAATATCTTGTACATGGAGAATGGCTGCCGCTCCCTGCCAGCTATGGGGGATTAGCGCCCATCCTTTATTGGATACGCTACTTTTTTATTGGGACTCCTCTTCCCTCTGGAGGGCTGGATGTGGTCATCCACCCTGTGGCTTGGGCTGGTTGGGCGGGATTATTCGTCACAGGCCTGAATCTCCTCCCCTGCGGGCAACTGGACGGTGGACACTTGATTTACGTTTTGCTGGGACGCAAAGCTAAGAAAATTCTTCCCTTCATTATCGGCGGCTTAGTCCTTTTGGGCACGGCATGGAGCGGATGGTGGTTATGGGTTTTCCTAATTTTAATATTTGGCCGCGCCCATGCCGAACCCCTTGACCAAATCACAGAACTAGACCCCAAGCGCAAATTCTTTGCCCGCTTGGGTTTGGTAATATTCGTTTTAGTTTTTATTCCTATTCCCATGATAGTCATTTAAAAGGCAAGGGGTAGATAGTAAGTGACATCACTTGCTTTTTTGCCATTACCACATCAAACAATTCTTATGAAAAATAAACCTACACTTTGTCTTTATCATAACGATGCCGATGGACGCGCCTCGGCTGCTATTGTCCGGCGAGCATTAGGTTCAGAAATTGTTCTACACGAAATAAATTACGGAAATCCCATTCCTTGGGATAAAATTGAAGCCGCCGAGCAGGTGGTCATAGTTGACTTTTCTCTCCCCGCGGCGGATATGCAGCATATTGTCGACACCAAAAGCCTAATTTGGATTGACCATCATCAATCGGCATTGGACGAATTGGGAACTATCTCTATGGAATGGGATGGCGCTCGCGACACCTCAGAGGCCGCTTGCGTACTCACCTGGCGTTATTTTTACCCGTCAGACGAAGTGCCTCAAGCCATTGTTCTAGTTGGAGATAGAGATATTTGGCGTTGGGCAGAGAAAGATACAGGGGCGTTTAGCGAAGGTCTCTTCCAACAATATAACCAGCCCGAGAACGACAAACTTTGGGAGCCGCTCTTAAATAATGATAAGCAGGCTGTTCAGCGCATCATTGACCAAGGCGCAGTGCTATTAGATGCGCGTTTGCGCAGCATTAGAGGGGAAGTTAATAACTATGGTTATCCGGCCAGATTCGAGGGGTATCGCACCCTGGTTATCAATCGCAGTGGAAACGGCGACCTTGGCGCCAGAATTCGAGAACTGGGCTATCAGATAGCTTATTGCTACGTTGACAACGTCCAAAACGGAGAACTGAAAACTTTTGTTAGTCTCTACTCTGATGAAATAGATGTCTCTAAAATAGCCCGCAAATTTGGGGGAGGAGGCCACCCCGGAGCTTCTGGCTTTAACTTCAAGCGTGGAGCTACACCCTTTCCGCCCGAAGCGAAAGCTTACATTGTTGATGAAGGTTGATGGCGCTTTTGAGAGGGATGGAGAGGGGCGTAATGGCCGGGGGTTGGATAAGGCCAAATCCCGGCGCAAGACCATTCCCCCTGGTTTTCTCCGCTTATGTGCGACCCCGCGCTGGGAGGTTTCTCTCACGCCCCCGCGCGGCACTTTCCTCTAAAATCCGCAAGTCCCGAATAAGTTGCTAGCAGATTCTTAAAAGAAAAACTCCCCATCTGGGGAGTTTTTTTCTTAGTGGGCTTTCACAAGTTTATTTGCTGTCACCGCTGTCAGGTTTAGAGGCAGCGGCTTTTTTGGCCTTTGGCTGGGAGCTTTCGCTGGCGTCTAGTTTGCGAGAGCTTTTTCTGCCAGAGGCGGATTTATTGTCTGTGGAATAAAAACCAGACCCTTTGAAAACGATTCCTACGGGCAAATAAACCTTGTGTAAGGTTGGAGTTTCACATTCTGGGCAGATTGTCAAAGGATCATCGCTGAATTTTTGTCGTCTATCAAATTGTACACCGCAATTTTCGCATCTATATGTGTAAATAGGCATAATTTAACCTCAACTGCTACGGAAAATATAACTTGTTTTTCAAAACCACCCAGTATTATAGCGCTTTTAGTAGTCATTAGCAAGATGAGAACGCTTAATAATTTGCTCTCCGTCTGTTTGAGGGCCTTCTAAGGGTAAGATAAAGCTGAATACGCTGCCGCCTTCGGGGCGGTTGTTGACCCATATTTTGCCTCCATGAGCCTCCACTGCCAGAAGACAAAACGTTAATCCCAGCCCTGAGCCTCGCCTGCGGCCTCTAGTGCTTGGGACTTGGGCAAAACGCTCGAATATTTTTTCTCGATAGTCAGTGGGAACTCCAGGCCCAGTATCTTGGACTTGGAATAAGAGTTTATCGTCTCCGTGCGGGGCTGCCGAAAGGATTACTTTCCCCCCTTCTGGGGTGAACTTTATCGCGTTATCTATCAGGTTAGAAATAACTCGTTTCATTTTATCTGTGTCTATCCAGAGTTTTGGCAAGTTGTCTTGGAGATCGTTTTGTAAAATGACACCGACTTGGTTAGCCTGGGAAATGAATTCAATGAGAATATCGTCTACAATTTTATGAATATCGGTGAAGTCAAGGAGCAGCTCTAGGTTTCCTGATGCTAAACGGGAAATATCTAATAGGGAGCGAATCAACTGCAAAACTCGCATTGTGCTGCGCCGGGCTACATTCAACGATTGGGTGAGTATGCCCTTGTTTTCATCATCGGGGAGTATGTCTGCCATTAAGTCTAAGGCTCCCAAGATGGCGCTGGTGGGGGAACGGAGGTCGTGAACCAGTGTTTCACTGATTAATTCTTTGTCTTGTTGGATGTGGATTTCTTCGGTAATGTCTCTGAGGACAATTACTTTTCCTTGCGCTTCGTTCTGGTCTCCGCCTATGGGAAAGATGCCTCGCTCAAGAATGCGTTCAAAATTAGGCCTTTTGATTTTGTAGGTTTCTTTTGCGGGCCAAGAAGCAAGCGTTCCTGACCATATTTCTTCTAATGGAGTGACATTATCATCTAATAGGCCGAGCACGGTTTGCACTGACGTTGGGAGTTGGTTGAAGTGTACGCCGATAATCTCGTTGAGTTTGGTGTTGGTAAGGGGCTGGATGCGGTTATTTGCCAATAAGATACGACCATCTTCATCAATCATTAATATTACTTCACCAACTGAGTCTAAGATTGCGTCTAAGCGGTCTCGCTCTCGGGTGGCGCTAGAGAAAAGTTGTGCGCTTTGGAGGGTGATGGCTCCTTGTATGGCCATGGCCTCGAGTAATTTGTGTTCTTCGTCTGAAATAATTCGTGAGATAGGTAAGTGGAAGAGCGCGAAAGCTAAAGGCTGCTGGGTTGTAGTGAGGCAAATTCCTAGTTGTTGGCATTGTTTGCAGGGAGTTAGTTCGGATTCTGCGATGTTTTTTTCTGTAGTAAGTCCTTTGGTTTGCGCTAGACTTAGCTGCTCGGGGAGGCGCTTTTGAGATGTTGTGTCAAGGTGCACTCCTTCAGATAGAAGGTAATGCTCCTTTTCTGGGTTCCAACGATAAATACCAGCCGCGGCAGGGCGCAAGAGGCTGGTCATAGCGTTTAGGATGGTTTCCAGGAGAGGATGAAAGGCCAATGTGCCTGTTATCTGCCTGCCGAATTGGTATAGCAAGATTTGTTCATTTAGACGTTCTTGTGTTTCTTGGTATAATTCTGCGTTTATCATTGCAATGGCTGCTTGGGCTGCCAGTTGGGAGATAAAGGTTTGGTCGCTTTCTGAAAATGCTTCTAGGTGCGGGCTTTCTAAGTTGATAACACCTAAAAGGTGTTCTTTATGTAGTATTGGGACGCTTAGTTGAGAGCGGGTGCTCCCATCGTGTATTTCGTAGTAATCTTTGTCTAATCGGACATCAGGTATATTTTGGGCTTTTTTGGTGCGTACTACTCGTCCAACTATTCCGATTGCGGCAATATTGCCGGAAAAATCGTTAGCATAACCTTGGCGTGCTTTTAATTCTAAGAAATTTGTTTGTTTGTCTAGTATTGCTACGCCTCCTACTGTGACATTTGTGAATTTCAGCGCGTATTGGAGGATGAGGTTAAATAAACGATCTAGGTCAAGTTCTGCCGCAAGTTCTCTACTTATTTTTTCTAGGATAGAGAGTTGTTGGACGCGGCGAGAGAGGGCTTGGTCTGTGTTGGCGTACAGTTGGGCATTAGAGATGGCTAATGAGGCTTGAGAAACGAAATTCCATAATATGTTTAGTTGTTGAGGGGGAAAAGATTGAATTGTGTTGAAGTAGATTTGCAAAAAGCCTACTTGACCTTCAATGGTTTTCAATGGGAAACTCATTAGGGCTTGGATATTTTCTTGGTGGATGAAGTTGCGGTATTCCCCAGATAAGTTAATTTTAGAAATGTCTGGAATTATTTCTACAATTTTGAAATTTAATGTTTCTTCAGTATTTTCTTGGGCAATTGAAAAACTGTGATGGCGATTCTGAAATTCGGCGGATAAACCTTTAGTGTAGGCTAGCGCAGCGAAAGTGTGCTCCGTGTTTAATAGGTAGACCGCGCTTTTGTCGCTTCCTCCAATTTGTTGAACTGCATCACATATTTGAGATAGAACATGGTCAATATTTAAGCTTGAGGTAATTGCTTGTGAGAGTTGGTTTAATCTCTCTAGCTGTGATGCTCTCTTTTGGATATTTTCGTATAAGAGTGCGTTCTCAATAGCTACGCTCACTTGGCCTGAGAGCGTACTTAATAGATTGAGGTTATCAACTGTGAAATTTATGTTGCGGTCAAAGCGCATAACCGCTAGACAGCCGAGTGTGCGCTCGGAGGTTATTAGTGGGACTCCCATCCAAGATTGGGGCGTTTCAGTGCTTGAAGGCAAGCCAAAATAATCGGAGCTGCGTTGATTTTTGGGCGTTAGTAAAATTGGTTTACTTTCTTTGATAACGCGGTCTGTTAGTCTATTCTCCATAGGTCGGCGGGACCAATTTTGACGTTGATTATGTTTTACGGCTAAGGGATACCAAACTTCATTTTTATCTTGATCGTATAAGGCAACATAAAAATTGTCGATTCCAAGGAAAGTTGTCACTTGCTGGTGAATGATGGGCAGCAAGTCATTTAACTCAAGGGTGGATTGTAAAGTGCGGCTGACGCGATTCAGCGTAGCCAGTTCTTCCATTTGCCTCTCAACTTGGCGGACGGTTTTGCCAAGCCTGAAAATTAGAAACTCAGCAATGGTTAGAGGGATTGTTATGAAGCCAAAAGAAATTATTTTGACGTGTGGGTAGGTATAAATTGTGATACCAATAAATAGCAAAGAAATAAGATGTATGAGACCTAAGAAAGCTATATCATGATAAAAAGCCTTGTTCTTAGGCGATTTTTGAGAACAATAATCTATAACATATAAAGTTATGTAAATTGCCGCGAAAGCAAGCAAAATAATTATGACTCGAATAGAAGCATAGGTATCAGAAATTAGAGAGTTGAGCAGATTGCTATTCAAGCCGCCTATTACCCACACAAAGGTTAGGGGAATCAGATTTAGCCCTACAAGAAATCCTAAGTTTAACCACTGTTCTTTGGATTTAATGTTTTGCGAAAAAGAATTTCCTATCCAGCGGCTGAACATCCCTGCCACAATGCCCAAAGTTACGGCAAATAAGCTAAGGGGGAAGTTGTACAGAACCCCCACTCCTAGGGCAATAAAATGTATCGAGGTCGTTTCTTTAGATAATACTCTAATAGGGAAGTTTATTTGAAAAGCAACAAATAACGCTGTCGCTATTCCTATACCTATATGCTCTATTGGGTAAGGATAGCAGAAAATACCAGCAATAAAAATTGCTAAGCCTCCAATTGTTACCCCCAGACGGTAGTAAGAGGTCGATCTCATTGCGTCTTCCTTTGTAATGCAGAGTTACACTAAGTTGGAAGTTATTCCTGGACAACTCCTAAGTTCATTCCTCTGGGGTATCTGTGGGCGTGGGGGTAAGGGTTGGCGTAGATGTGGGCGTTGAGGTTTCTGTTGGTGTGGGGTGCAAGTGAGCCTCAGCTTCCGCCAGCCAAGCCTCGGGAACAGCCTCAACGGGAAGCTCCAACAAAGCTTGCCACTTTTCTCGAGCCTCATAAACATCCCCCAATTCTTCTAGCGTGAGCGCCCACCAATAATAAGCCTGCGCTAATTGAACATCATCCTCGGCACGCCCCACCTGCGCCTTAAACTGAGAATCGGCGTTATCGTACCTTTTAGCCGCGAAAAATGCCTTCCCCAACGCGAACCCTGTCCGAAAAGAATTAGGCTCCAATTCTCTTGCGGCGTAAGTGTCGTTAATGGCACTCTGAAATTCTCCTAATTCAATATAAGCTAATCCTCTATAAATAAGAATTTCTATCCTATCATCGTCTACATCTAATACATCTGTAAATATCTCTACTGCTTCTTCGTAGTTTTCAACTTCGTAATAAGCCTGCCCCAATGTGACAAGATATTCTAAGGGGTTTTCTGAGGAATAAACATCATAAATCTTCAAATTCTCCAGCGACTTTTCAGGGTTACCGTCAGCGAGATACATTTGGCCCAGCACCAAATATGTGTCGACAATTGTTATGTCTAGGCTTTGAGTCTTTTCTGCCAAAGCCAGTACGCCTTCAACTTCGCCTAATGCCAATAAAGCCTGAGCCTGATACAAATAAGGGAAAGGAGAATCCGGTAACAATAACGCTGCTGTCTGAGCGTCTTCCAAGGCCGCTTCGGGTTGATGCCAAAGCAACCAATACGCCGCTCGCTCTAAATAGGCCGCGCCGTAACCAGGATCGTTTTCAATTGCCCGTGTTAAATCTTCTTCTACTTCTTCGTAAGGGTCTTGCGCTAACTTCGCCTGTGCTCTTCCCAAATAAGCAGGAGCGAAAAGATAATTTGCTGACAAAGATTTGTTGTATGCCCTAATTGCTTGTGAATATTGTCCCAATAGCCTATGCGCTTCCCCAACGTAAAAATAAGCATCTGCTGTTTCATCGGCATCAGCTATTTGCTGCATAAAATTGAGCATCTTCTCGTAGTTGCCTTCGTAGTACGCGCGCATCGCTATCTGGTACGCTTCTTGGGGATGTGGCGTAAGCACATAAGGTGGAGTGGGTGTATAAGTGGCTTCTAAATTTGAGCTTAATGACGGCATCCCTGTTGACATAGGAACCGGAGTTGAGCTAGCCGCTGGAGAAGGCGTGACAGGCACTGGCGAGATAGTTGGTGTCCACGTATGGGGAGTGATTGTCAGCTTCGGTTGAAATAAACCTCGCCCACCAGGAATAAAAATAGCGCCTAATATTAGCCCAATTACAATTACCCCTGCGCTTATATAGCCCAGCACTTTCCCCGAAGTTGCCGGAGATTTTTGTTTTTCTTCTTCAACTTCAACTTCTTCTAATTCGTCCACCCATTTTCTGCGCACGGGGGGAACAGGCACAACCCCCTCGCCTGGTTCCATCCCTCCCAGCAAAATTAAGGCACGCTTGGCTGCTTTATTCTCTGGGTCCAAACGTAAAACCGACTCTAAACAATAGATTTGTTCCTTCCGTGAATCCACCACAGAACTCATCCACAACCATTGGTCGGGGTTGCGCTGATCGGTTTTCAAAAGACGGGTTAGCAAATCTTTTGCGCGTGAACGCTGCCCTTTTTCAATAGCTTCAACCACCTGGGCGAACATTTTCTCATCTACCATTTTAGACCCTCGTTTCTGACGACCTGGAATTAATTAAAGTGTAGCACACCCCTAGATAATGAGCAAGAGAGGGTATAATAGGGGGCATGAAAAACATTTTGTGGAAGATAATTCTTATTGGCGCTTTTGCCATCTTGGGTTGCAGTGCCTGTCAACGGGCCACCCCCCCACCCCCCAGCCCAACGCGAACCGTGGGTGGTGCTTTAACCCCTTACGTGTTTGCCACTCCCTCGCCTACACCATCCCCAATCCATCTCCCCACAACCACCCAGCAACCCGTATTACCCACTTCCACCCCGTTCACCTACACCATCCAAGAGGGCGATACCCTCTCTGGGATTGCGGCGCGTTATAACATCACAGTTGATAATATTGTCATGGCTAACCCCGGTCTCAAGAGCAATTTTCTGGTCATCGGCGAAGAAATCATCATCCCCGCTGGAGAAGAAAACACTGTTACTAATTTGCCAATCACTACTCCTATTCCTGTTTCTCTTTTGTCACCGCATTGTTTGCCAAGCCGTGATGGCGGGATGTGGTGCTTTGTCGAAGCCAGCAATCCGCTAAATACCGCGCTTGAAAACATTTCGGCAGTAGTGAACATATACACTGCCGCAGGCGAGATTGCGATGAGCAGCGTAGCCATTCCCCCGCTCAACGTTTTGCATCCTCAAGAGGCCATGCCTCTTACTGCTTACTTCCCTCCGCCGCTCCCCGAAGACTTTCAGGCTTCAGCAGTCTTGTTCACTGCTCTCCCCGCTTCAGAGCAAATGGCCTCAACTATAATTATTGTGCAGGACATTAGCTATTCCCCCGGCCGCCAGCAAGCCACTCTAACGGGGACAATTCAACTTGCGGAAGAAAATTCCTCCATCCAGCAAATTTGGGTGGCGGGAATTGCTTATGATGCTGAAGAAAACATCGTTGGCATTAGAAAATGGGTGACAGGCGTTGATCTTTCCCCCGGGCAAAGCATTCCTTTCACGCTGACGGTTTTCAGCCTTGGCCCACCAATTGCCGATGTTAAAGCTCTTAGTGAGGCCCGCGAATAAAGCAAATGGTTAGGGATTCCCAGTAATTAAGAAATTATCATTTTTGCAAAATGGGGGCATCCCAGGAATGATGACACAAACCTGGTATTCTATAGTTGTGCCGTTTTGAGCTTGGATTGCTTCTCCAACCAAGAACGAACATCCGTTTTCATCTGCCGTTGGAAATTGGTACCCCTTTTCTTCTCCATTGGGCAAGAATATTTTTAGTTCTAACGCGAAGTCTTGGGCAGGAATATTATTAGAAACACACGCGGCAAATTGTTGGGTTTGAGAAGAAGATATTTGAGGCTGATATTCCCAAACAGCCAATTCAAGACGGCCTTTTTCTTGGGAGATGTCCGTGAGCACTACGGGCGAGGGGAGATTTTGGTGAGTAGTATTATCAAGCCCAGATTGGCAATTGATATTAGCGCATTTCTGTGCCCCGTAAGGTATAAAGTGGACAACGTCCGGCGCGTCATTTTCAAATTGATATAAACCAAAATTCTCAAAATGTTGTTCTAGTTTTCTCTTTTCCGGTGACCAGCAGGTATTTGTAATGGGCTTGCCCAGCCAACGTTCTCCAAACTTATTGTAGATAGCGCTAAAATTCTTAGAAATAATATATCCGTTCACATGCAGCACATTAGTTTCAGAGAGATACTCCGCTGGCGCGTCTGAACACTCGATATTTGTTTCTGGGTCTAATGCTTCTAGGTAAAAACGAGGAGAAATTTCTGGATTATATATCAAAACCCCATTTTCAAAATATTGTTTTTCTGTGTCGCTTTCAGGAACGTGAATCAAGCTTGAAATTGGTTCCCCCAAAATGGGCGTTTCATCCCAGTTCAATTGATTGTAAATTTCCCTGAAACGGGGGTCAATATGGTAATTCATTGCCGGTTCTTGCTCTTTTGTACACGAGGCAAATAGCATTAACGTCAAAAATAAAATTATCAACCATATTCTCGTGCTGTTTTTAGATAGCATTAATGTCTTCCTATGGTCAAGTTTATATGAATAATGAGGATAGCTTGTCTACAAAATTTCATGGAATGGTATGTATAGGGTTTAAGTCTCAACATAATTAAAGAGTTCCAAAGTATTTTACCGCAAAAAAACGGCAGGGGATTGGTATTTGGATTTGCAACTGGGCGATATGTAAAAATTGGCCTACTCTCAAGGACTTGTTGAATAGGCCAATCTTATGATATTATTCTATCGTTGGCTAGGTTTCTACGTAGAAGTAGTTCCAGAATTTTAAAACATTCTAAAAATGATACCTTTTGTTTAATAGAGTGTTTTTGAAAGACTTCTTTCTCTGGAACGGTCTAATTTGAGAGCAAGGAGAGTATTATATGTCTGATGCATTAAAAGAGGTAAAAGATATTATTGTAGAGCTTTTGGCAGTTGATCCTGCGAAAGTGGTTCCAGAAGCGCGTTTCCGAGAGGACTTGGGAGCAGATTCCCTGGATTTAGTTGAATTAATCATGGAATTTGAAGACAAGTTCGGCGGAGAAATTTCCGATGAGGATGCCCAAGCAATCACTACAGTTGGAGAAGCAGTTCAATACGTCGAGAATAATATGTAATTTGTCTTTTATTTCGTCTAGTAAAGCTTGTTCAATATGCTTAAGCAAAGACTTCCGAGATCTTAAAAACATTAGATTTCGGAAGTCTTGTTATTTGTTTGCAAACACATCTTCGTATCTTCTCAATAAACAGGGACAAGACCTCCGAGGTTTTTGTACTGCAAACCTCGGAGGTCTTAGCCTCACCCCAAAATATTGAGATGATACACATCTTCATAAAAAATTAAACGAGCTTTAGAAGAGAGTGGGAATTTCCTCGGGGTGTTTGGCTACTTTTACACCTGCATCTTTAAGAGCTTTTATTTTATCTTTCGCTAAACCAGTTCCGCCTTGGACAATCGCGCCCGCGTGCCCCATGCGTTTTCCAGGGGGAGCGCTTTGCCCAGCAATGAAAGCGGCCACTGGTTTACTCATGTGATTAGCAATAAATTTAGCAGCTTCTTCTTCGTCTGTGCCACCAATTTCGCCAATGAGAACCACCTTCTCGGTTTGAGGATCTTCTTCAAACATACGTAGAGCGTCAATGAAGTTTGTCCCATTGATTGGGTCTCCACCTATCCCCACGCAAGTGCTAACGCCCATATTAAGATTTTTAAGGGCATAGAGAACTTCGTAAGTCAGAGTCCCAGAGCGAGAAACTACTCCAACATTTCCGGGAATAGCGATATTGCCGGGGATAATACCTACCCTGGCCTCGCCGGGAGTGAGCAGTCCGGGGCAATTGGGACCAACCAAACGAACGTCTTTTTGATCTAAGTAACTACGAACGCGCATCATATCTTGGACGGGAACGCCTTCAGAGATGGCGATGATTAGCTCAATACCGGCATCGGCGGCCTCGAAAATGGCGTCTGCCGTAAACCGAGCGGGAACGAAAACTACAGAGGTATTGGCGCCGGTGGCTTCTTTCGCAAGTTTTACCGAGTCGAAAACGGGGATTTTGCCGTTTAGTACCCACTCGCCGCCTTTTCCCGGCGTGACACCCGCCACAACATTTGTGCCGTAGGCAACCATTTCTGTAGTATGAAATAAGCCTTCGCGGCCTGTGATGCCTTGTACTAGTAAGCGTGTATTTTTATTAACTAAGATACTCATAGTAGATTATCTCCATTGTACTTAGGTAGTTTCAAAATTTCTATTTAAGGGTGTTCCTTTCGGCTGCGGCTACTGCTTTCTTGGCCGCGTCAACCAACGTTTCTGCGGTTTCCATTTTGGCGTTGGCTAATATTTGACGACCCTCTTCAGCGTTGGTTCCCACCAGACGAACCACCATGGGAACATCAGTTTTTACTTGTTCGAGAGCATCAACAACACCCTGAGCTACTAGGTCACAACGGGTAATGCCGCCGAAAATATTGAGAAGAACTGCCTTTACGTTGGTGTCAGAGAGAATGATACGCAGGGCAGCGGCAACTTTTTCCGCGTCTGCGCCTCCGCCAATATCTAAGAAATTGGCCGGTTCGCCGCCGAATAATTTAATAATATCCATTGTTGTCATGGCTAATCCCGCGCCATTGACCATGCAGCCAATACTGCCATCAAGTTTGATGTACGAAAGCCCGTGCTCACGCGCTTCAATTTCAGCATCTGCTTCAAGGTCAAGATCACGCATCTCGGCGAGGTCGGGGTGGCGGAAAAGAGCGCTGTCATCTAGCACCATTTTTCCGTCCACGGCTAGCAACTCGTTTTCGGCTGTGATAACCAGGGGATTGATTTCCGCTAGGGTAGCGTCACTCCCCGCATAAGCTTTCCACAAACCATAGGCCACTTTCCCAAAAGCACGCCACTGCTCACGGGGGAGATTGATTCCGGCTGCCAAATCTCTGGTTTGGTAACCTTGTAACCCTAAAAGGGGATCAATGCGAATTTTGATGATTTTTTCGGGAGTTTTGCGGGCAACTTCTTCAATCTCTACCCCGCCTTCCGCTGAAGCCATCATAATTGGCTTTCTAGCGGCGCGGTCATTGGTGATACCGAGGTAAATTTCGCTTTCGATATTTGCTGCTTCGTCTATGAGGACTTTTCGAACTGGCAGGCCTTTGATTTCCATGTCCAAAATATCAGAGGCTATTTTTTTAGCTTCTTGGGGATTATTGGCTAAGCGGATGCCGCCCGCTTTGCCTCGTCCGCCAACAAGCACCTGCGATTTGACAATGACGCGGCCTCCTAAATCCTTGGCGATTTGCATCGCCTCAGACGGCGTGGCTGCTACTTCTCCCTTAGGAATGGGAATGCCATATTTTTCGAAAGTTCGTTTTGATAAGTATTCATGTAGTTTCATATAAGTATTTCTCCCGTTTTTTACTAGGGGACATGTGACTGTATAGACAATGAAAATTGGCCGAAGAACGCTCTCGCTTCCCTTGGCCAATTCCATTTTACCAAAAATGCGGGTAAATTATACCACCGCGTATTTTTTGTTATTGGTGATGAAAATAACAATTACGCCTTGACAGAATGTAAAGAATAAAGAGTGAAAAATGACCCTTACTCATCACATGTTACTCTTCTAGCACGTCAAAACGCAAAATGCGATTATTGCCCGCATCCACAACCCATACGTTTCCTTCATCATCAGCGGCTAAGCCGGTAGGCAGGTTGAAGTTATTTTCCCCTGCTCCAAATGTACCCCAATAATTCAAGAATTTGCCCTCTGTAGAGAAGACCAAAATTCGGACGCCTTCGGGATCGCTGACATAAACTCTGTTTTCGCTATCGACCGTTAGATAAGGCTTATTGTCTAAGGATTGCCCGTACCAGCCAACGATTTCCCATTCTGTTTTGTAATTGATAGCTATACCTTGCTCGTTAGGTTCAAAAACTTGAATCCGCTGGTTCCAGGTATCTGCCACATAGAGGTTGCCCTGAGCGTCAAGGGCGAGGCCGGTTGGCTCATCAAATTGCCCTTGACCCAGGCCTGGTTCTCCAAAATTGGCTATAAAATTGCCATTCAGGTCAAAGATAGCTATCCGCTTATTTCCTGTATCGGCTACGTAAAGATGACCTTGGTTGTCAATGACAATATCCCGCGGTCCCCAAAAAGCGTCACCTGTTTCCCCTTGGCCGAAGTGTCCCCAACTGGTTACGAATTCGCCTTCAGGGGTAAATTTTTGAATGCGGTGATTCCAGGTATCACAAACATAAACAAGACCATCCTCATCTATGGTAATTCCCCAAGGCTCATTGAACGTCCCGGGGGTGGCAATTCCGCCTTCTACGGCGCCAAAACTTCCCCAGCTATGCAAGATTTCTCCCTCCGCCGAGAGATGGAGTATTCGGTGGTTATCAGAGTCAGAGACGTAAATTGAGCCGTCAGGGGCGATGGCCGCATTGCGGGGTTTATTGAATAATCCTCCATTGAGTATTTGGTCTGCCGATCGAGTGATTTCTTTTCCTTCATAAGGGTCAGCCATCACCTCTGCAACATCGCTGCCCAATGTGCCATAGTTCCACACTTGGGCGGCTATATCTTTGCGAACGTATAACTTCATTTTGTCAGAAGGATTCCAGTTAGAGAGAGACATATCTCGTTCTTTTATCGCCGCGTATTTGGTGTAGTCGCGCTTGAGCCAGATTTGGAAAATGGCGTCCCGCATAGCCGGGTCTTTCAATGCGTCTGTGACGCGCTGCCACGTTAAGCCAAAATAGTCTTGGTTTGGCCACCAAATGCGATTGTATTCAAATTCATAATAAGCTTCGCCGACAACTGGCGCTATTTTAGAGTAATTATCGTTGCCTACCAAAATGACGGGAGCGGATCTTTGAGCGCGGGTGGGACTTTCTCCGTAATAGGTTTGATTTTCGTAATTGCGTAAATACCACCAATAAGGATACGTGGTTTCGTTGTCATAAGCCACTTCCATGGCTAGGCCATCGCTTGTGCGATGAGAAAGTTCCTCAATTTGAGCCAGGGCTTCTTTCACGCCCCGAGCCGCGTGAGCGTAAACCAGGTACTCGGTCGGATTATCGTAATTGATGTAGGCAGCTTGTAAAGACGTGTGAACTGTCAGCACTCCTAAAATAGAGACGATAATTATAGTAAAAATAGCCCCTGCTTGACGGTAATTCCATTTTGGAATGAAAGTGCTAACGCCTACGCCAGAGGCAATTGTCATCAACAAAGCAACCAGGAACATATTGGTTGTTTTGAGTTGTTCAGTTTCCTTGCCCTGGAAAGGTCTATCAGTTCCTAGCAACGCCCCGGCGACACTGACGAAGCCAATGATGAAAATTAACATTAGCAGTACAGCCACGCCGCCCTTCTTCTCTCGGAAACGAGGGAAATCAATGAACGAAATCAGCCGATCCAATCCCCAGCCACTGAGCAAAATCATGGGGAAAGCAATATGCACTGTCAGCCAGGGCATTTTTTCCCCTGCGACCGCGTAAGCTATGAGGCTGGTAAATATCCAAAAAGCAAGCAAGGCCACTACGGGAGCTTTTTGTGAGCCTTCGTCCTCGATATCTTCTTCCAACGCGGGGGCGGAATTATGCAGCCAGCGTTTGATTCCCACACCTATTAACGTAAACGTGCTTATTAGCGCGGGAAGATATTCATAGATGGGGACTTGAATAAATGCGTAATAATACCAGGGCTGACTGCCGCGTTCTACTCCTTGTTGTTCTAGCCAATACCCCAAAGAACCAACCATGCCGGTAAAGAATCCTGCCCCGTTGGTGAATACAGTTGTATAAAGGATGGTAAAGGGAATATAGAAAATAGCAGCATTAATCAACCACTCTTTCGGGTTCCAGGCCATACCAATAGCAAAAGCTATGGCGGACAAAATAACTATTATTATTCCTGTGTGAAGCATACCCGTTTGAGAATAATCCATGGGATTCCACCCAGGGATGACGCTCATTGGGAATGGCGCAAGCTGCGGTAAAACTAATGTGCCCAGCACCAGCAACGCGCTAAAGGATGGCAAGGCGCGTAACTTATTCCAGGTGTACCCAAGAATGACAAAAAGGAGCGCGGCTAACAAAGAGAGCGCGCTAATAATGATGCTAACAATAGTAAGCACCGAAGGTATAGCGGCCCCTTCTTCAATAGCAGCGGCAGCCTCTTCTGCGAGAGGAGCGCTCTGCGGCATGAAAATATTCCCCAACATTGCGATACCCAAAAAGACAGCGGTCAGAATCAGGGCAGATAAAAATAATCTTCGGTAATTATCGTTCGCCCATTTCTTCTTGGTAACACGAATGACAAAGTAAAAACCTAAGAAGAGCATAGCCTGGGCGGTGTAGATGAACGCGGTTTCTTTGGCGGTAAAATGCAGCATAGTAGCCGCTGTCATCCAATAAAGATAGCGGGGCGCCTTGGTTTCAAGATAACGCAAAATGCTCCAGATGACGACCACGCCAAAAAGTGCGCAAAACGCTTCATTTCGGGCATATCGTCCATAATAAAGCATAAAAGGTGAAACTAGCATCATTCCCGAAGCTGCCAATGTTCCATACTTTCCCAAATAACGCCTATACTTCCAAAGGAACGCTATGGTAGCAATACTGAATATAGCTGCTGGAATACGCGCTGTAAAATCGTTATCTCCCAGCAAGAAATAAATAAAGGCCAGTAAGTGGAACTGGAGCGGGCCATGCGTTACGGGCGTGTGGCTGTAGCCCATGCCCTGGAACAATCTCCAGGCGTAATAAACATGAGAGGTCTCATCGTGACTGATAACCCGCGCTCCTAAATCATAGAAGCGCGAGGCAACGGCCAATAACAATATCACACCGAAAAGAACGCTTTCCCAGGTGAGGTTGATCTCAGAAAAAACGGGGCGGTTAAGCCAAGAAGTAGATTTGGATGAATTGTTTTCTTTCATGGATACTCCCTCTTTTTTAGGTAATATTTTTCAGATCTTTAATTTCTTTAGATGTGAGGTAACGCCACTTTCGGGTGGGGAGATCATTAAGCCGCAGATTAGCAATTCTAACGCGGATGATCCTTTGGACGGGAAGATTGCTGCTGGCTCCCATGCGTCTAATTTGGCGATTTCGCCCTTCCCTGAGGATTACCCGCAGCCAGGTGGATTTCTTTTCTTGGGACTCTATACGAACGTCCGCGGGGAGGGTGTGTTGCCCGTCATCTAGGGTAATGCCATCCTGCCAGGCGGTAAGCTGTGCCTGCGTAGGAGAGCCAGCCACTTGAACGCGGTACTCTTTTTCGTGCTTGTACTTCGGATGGGTCAGGCGATTGGTCAATTCTCCATCGTTGGTCATCAAAATTAAGCCTTCGCTATCCACATCCAAGCGCCCCACGGGATACAATCGCCCCGAAACGTGAACAAAATCGCGCACGGTGGGACGGGGGTCATTAGCGCCTACTGTGGAAAGTACGCCTAGAGGTTTGTTGAACGCAATGTACTTAAGAGACTCTTTTTGAGAAATGGGCCGATTATCAACTGTAATCTCATCTTTTTCTCTGTCCGCTTTCATGCCCAAGGTAGCTATGGTCCCATTAACCTTTACTCTTCTGTCGACAATAAGCTCTTCGCATGCTCGCCGAGAACCATACCCCGCGCGGGCTAAAATTTTCTGTAAACGGTCTTCCATGATGATTGT